>Ga0182735_1000047_pt1 | contig 179647 bp, 180 predicted proteins | sample eDN5th30CKraftMG_FD_128524 | JGI IMG/M metagenome (GOLD analysis project Ga0182735, IMG submission 128524) | Enriched Miracle-Growth compost microbial communities from Emeryville, California, USA - eDNA 5th pass 30_C Kraft MG (version 2) (version 2) ... | reverse complement strand
CGGTCCCTTCGTCTTCGTCGAGAACGTCAAGGGCTCGCATTGGGACGCCAAGCGCAACGACAATTACTGGGATGAGGGCAAGCCCTATCTGGACGGCATCCGCGCCCAGTTCATCAATGGCGCAGGCATCATCAATGCGCTCGCCGGAAATCAGGTCGATGCGGTCCTGTTCTCCGTCGCGCCGCCCGACCGGGTGCGGCTTGAATCGATGAATCCCGACATCGTCTTCCAGACGGGTCCGTTCAACATCACCAATTTCCTGACCTTCAACCTGACCAAGGAGCCGTTCAACGACCCCAAGGTCCGTCAGGCACTCAACCTCGCCATCAGCCGCGTCGAAGGCAACCAGATCCTGCCGACGATCTCGCCGCTGGAAGGCTATGGCCTGTTCATGCCGCCGAACGGCATCAGCGAGTTGCAGCCGGACGAGTATTCCAAGCTTCCGGGCTTCAACAGCGATGTGGCCGCCCAGCGCGAACAGGCGAAGAAGCTGCTCGAGGAATCCGGCCATGCCGGGCTGAAGATCACGCTTCTCAACCGCAATCTGCGCCAGCCATGGGAGCCGCTCGGCGTGTTCGTGCTCGACCAGTGGCGCAAGATCGGGATCCAGGCCGACCAGATCCAGGCCGAGACGCCGCAATATTTCGCGGCGCTCCAGGGCAAGACCTATGATGTGGCGATCGACTTCAACAATACGGTCAGCGTCGATCCGAACGAGGTGCTGGTGAAGTTCCTTCCCGGCAGCCCGAACAATTATTCGGGCCTCGAGGATCCCAAGCTGACGGAAATGTTCGCCGCGCAGACGGAAGCCGCCGACGATGCGGCGAAGCGCGCGGAGATCACCAAGGAGATCGAAGCCTATCTGCTGGAGCAGGCCTATTACATTCCGATGTTCCGCTCCAAGCGCATGATCGCCCACCACAAGGACGTGAAGGGCTGGAAGCTGCCGCCCACGACGGTGCTGAACCTGCAACTCGACACGATGTGGCTCGACCGCTGACATCGGCTGTCGTCACGCAATAAAAAGGGCCGCGCACTGCGCGGCCCTTTTCGTTTCAGGCGCATTTCCTACTGTGGCGGCGTGCCGTTTTCTTCCAGCACCTCGCCGACCATATAGAGCGAGCCACCGATGAGGATGCGCGGCGCGACCTCATCTCGCGGCCATGTGTCGCGCAGCAGCTTCAGCGCATTCTCGACCGACGCGACCGGCTCGGCCGAAAGACCCGCCGCCTGCGCCCGCGCCGCCAGTTCGTCATTTGGAACGCCTGCGTCGCTGTGGTTGACCGGCACGGTCAGCACATGCCGCACCATGCCCTTGAAGGCGCTGAAATAGCCGGTCTGGTCCTTGGTGTTGATCATGCCAGCAATGAGGAAGAGCGGCCGGGGAAAGCGCTCCTCCTGTGCCGCCAGTTCCTCGGCGATGACGAGGCCGGCGCCGGGATTGTGGCCGCCGTCGATCCACAATTCGGCACCCTGCGGCGCGAACTGCTCCAGCCGTCCGGCGGTGAGCCGCTGCATGCGGCCGGGCCATGCGACCATGCCCATCGCCCTGTCGATGGCGTCGTCGGAAAGGGCGAAGCCCGCCGCGCGCACTGCGGCGATCGCACTTGCCGCATTGGCATATTGATGGCGGCCAGGCAGCCGCGGCGGCGTCACGTCGATCAGGCCCGTCTGGTCCTGATAGATCATGCGGCCGTTTTCCTCATAAGCGAGGAAGTCCTGCCCATAGACCTGGAGCGGGCAGCCGAGGCGTTCGGCAGTCGCCACCAGAACCTCGCGCGCGGCGTCGAACTCCTGCGCGCCGACCACGACCGGACGGCCGGGCTTGATGATGCCGCCCTTCTCCGCCGCGATCAGTTCGACGCGGTCGCCGAGAAAAGCCTCATGGTCCATCGAAACCGGCATGATGACCGACACCGCCGGCGCGGGAATGACATTGGTGGCATCGAAACGGCCGCCCAGACCGACCTCGATCACGCAGGCATCGGCCGGATGTTCGGAAAACAGGACGAAAGTGACGGCGGTCAGGATCTCGAAGACGGTGATCGTCTCGCCGCCATTCGCCTCGGCGACGCGGCGCACGGCGTCTGCCAGCACAGCGTCCTCGACGAAGCGGCCGCCGCCCGGATGACCCAGCCGGTAGCGCTCATGCCAGCGCACCAGATGCGGCGAGGTGTGGACGTGCACGCTCTTGCCATCCGCCTCCAGCATCGCACGGGCAAAGGCGGCGCAGGAGCCCTTCCCATTGGTGCCGGCGATATGGATCACCGGCGGCAGTCGGAGTTGTGGATTGCCCAGGCGCTCCAGCAGGCGCGTGATCCTGTCGAGCGAGAGATCGAAACCCTTGGGGTGGAGGGACAGGAGCCGTTCGATCTCCTGCTCCGCGGTGGTGGTCGTCATGATAGGGGCCGTGACCTCTCGGGCTTTGTTCAGCCGCATTTCTGCGACGCCAAATGTGCCATTTGGCTGCAAAATGCTCCAGGGTTTCAGGCCGCCTGCGGGGCGGCCTCGGGTTCCGGCTGCGATACCGGCGTCTTCAGCATGATCTTGAGCAGCCGCGCGATGGTCGCCTTCAGTTCGAGGCGCGACACGACCATGTCGACCATGCCGTGCTCCATCAGATATTCGGCGCGCTGGAAGCCTTCAGGCAGCTTCTCGCGGATGGTCTGCTCGATGACGCGCGGGCCGGCGAAGCCGATCAGTGCGCCGGGTTCGGCGATATGGACGTCGCCCAGCATGGCATAGGAGGCGGTCACGCCGCCGGTAGTCGGATTGGTCAGCACCACGATATAGGGCAGGCCGGCTTCCTTGAGCCGGTCTACCGCCACGGTGGTGCGCGGCAACTGCATCAGCGAGAGAATGCCTTCCTGCATGCGCGCGCCGCCGGAGGCCGCGAAGAGCACCAGCGGGCGCTTTTCCGCCAATGCAACCTCGAAGGCACGAATGATCGCCTCGCCGGCCGCCATGCCCAGGGAGCCGCCCATGAAGGCGAAGTCCTGCACGATGGCGACGATGGGCAGGCCCTCGATGTCGCCACGGGCGCCGATGATGGCGTCCTCCATGCTCGTCTTGGCCTTGGCGTCTTTCAGGCGGTCGATATAGCGCTTCTCGTCGCGGAAGCGCAGCGGGTCGGTCGCCACCTTCGGGTTGTCGAAGGTCTCGTAATCGCCGCCGTCGAAGAAGTGCTTCAGCCGCTCTTTCGCGGTGATGCGCAGATGGTGCCCGGAGGAGGGAACCACATACATGTTCTCCTCGAGGTCCTTGTGGAACACCATTTCGCCGGTCTCCGGATCCTTGATCCAGAGATTTTCGGGCATGTCGCGCCGGCCCAGCATCGAGTTGATCCGCGGGCGGACGTAATTGCTGATCCAGTTCATCGCAGTTTCTCCGTTTCCGGCAGCAAGATGTGGCGCGTTCAGATGGCCGCAGCAAGGCGCGCCGCGCGCACGCCGGTGGATAGCTCGCCCACGAGTTTGCTGGCGGCCGCCACCGGGTCGCCCTTGGCGGCCGAAGCCTCGGCCACTGCGCTGACGATGGCCGTGCCGACAACCACGCCGTCGGCCGACGCGCCGATGGCATGCGCCTGCGCAGCAGTCTTGACACCGAAGCCGACGCAGACCGGAAGCTGCGTATGGCGCTTGATGCGCTCCACCGCCTCGCCGACGGCCGTGGTGTCGGCGAGCGCCGAACCGGTGATGCCGGTCATCGACACATAATAGACGAAGCCCGACGTGTTCTGGAGCACCTTTGGCAGGCGCTTGTCGTCGGTGGTGGGGGTGGCGAGACGGATGAAGTTGATGCCGGCCTTCAGCGCCGGGATGCAGAGCTCCTCGTCCATCTCTGGCGGCAGGTCGACCACGATCAGCCCGTCGATACCGGCAGCCTTCGCATCGACGAGGAAGCGGTCGACGCCGTAGATGTAGATCGGATTGTAGTAGCCCATCAGCACGATGGGCGTATCGTCGTCGCCGGCGCGGAAATCGCGCGCCATCTGCAACGTCTTCGCCAGCGTCTGCCCCGCCTTGAGCGCACGCAGGCCGGCCGCCTGGATCGCCGGCCCGTCGGCCATCGGGTCGGAGAAGGCCATGCCGAGCTCGATGATGTCGCTGCCGGCCGCCGGCAGCGCCTTCATGATCGCGAGCGAGGTGGCATAGTCCGGGTCGCCGCCCATGAAATAGGTGACCAGCGCCGGGCGGCCCTCGGCCTTGAGCTTCGCCATGCGCCTGTCGATGCGGGATTCAGTCATTTTGTCAGGCCTTGCCGGTTTCGGCGCCCAGCCAGTCGGCATATTTGCGCTCGATATGGGTGAGTTCGGTGGCGACGATGGACGGCACCTCGTCAGGGTGCAGAGCCGTCACGCGATCGCAGATTTCGGTAAAATGAGTGGCGCGGGTCTTCAGCAGCAGCGGAATCTCCTGCGCCGTCTCGATCGCACCCTGCCAGCGATACCGGCTCTCGACGGCCGGAAAGAAGTTGGCGCAGGCGACGAGGCGCGCTTCAATCAGCGCATCGGCGATCTTTTCCGCCGTGGCACGGTCGGGGCAGTTCACCCACACGTCGAGAAAGGGGCCGGCCATCTCCGCACTAGATCTCCATGCCCATCATCTTGGCCACCGTGTGGACGTCCTTGTCGCCACGGCCGGACAGGTTGACGATGATGATCTCGTCCTTGCCCATCTTCGGCGCGCGCTTGACGGCTTCCGCAATGGCATGGGCGGATTCCAGCGCCGGAATGATGCCTTCAGCCTTGGTGCAGAGCTGGAAGGCGTCGAGCGCCTCGTCGTCGAGGATCGGCACATAGTCGACGCGGCCCGAGTCGCGCAGCCAGCTATGCTCCGGGCCGACGCCCGGATAGTCGAGGCCGGCCGAGATGGAGTGGCCGTCAAGGATCTGGCCATCTTCGTTCTGCAACAGATAGGTGCGGTTGCCGTGCAGCACGCCGGGCTTGCCGGCATTCATCGAGGCGCAGTGTTCGATACCGTCCAAGCCACGACCGCCGGCTTCAACGCCGACGATCCGCACATCCTTGTCGTCGAGGAAGGGGTGGAAGATGCCGATGGCGTTGGAGCCGCCACCGACCGCCGCGATGACCATGTCAGGCAGGCGGCCTTCCTGCTCGAGCATCTGCTCGCGCGCTTCCTTGCCGATCACCGACTGGAACTCGCGCACCAGCTCCGGATAGGGATGCGGGCCGGCCGCTGTGCCGATCAGGTAATAGGTGTCGTGGACATTGGTCACCCAGTCCCGCAGCGCCTCGTTCATCGCGTCCTTGAGCGTGCCATGGCCGGAGGAGACGGCGTTCACTTCGGCGCCCAGCAGCTTCATGCGGAACACGTTGGGCTTCTGCCGCTCGACATCGGTCGCGCCCATATAGACGACGCAGGGCAGGCCGAAGCGGGCGGCCACCGTAGCCGAGGCGACGCCGTGCTGCCCGGCTCCTGTCTCGGCGATGATGCGCGTCTTGCCCATGCGCCGGGCGAGCAGGATCTGGCCGAGACAATTGTTGATCTTGTGCGAGCCGGTGTGGTTCAGGTCCTCGCGCTTGAAATAGATCTTCGCGCCGCCGAGATGCCGGGTCAGCCCCTCGGCAAAATAAAGCTTCGACGGCCGTCCCGCATAGTGCGTCGACAGGTTGGACAATTCCGCCTGGAAGGCCGGGTCGTTGCGCGCGGCGTGCCACTCGCGCTCCAGGTCGAGGATGAGCGGCATCAGCGTCTCGGCGACGAAGCGGCCGCCGAAAATGCCGAACATGCCCTGTTCGTCGGGTCCGGTGCGGAATGAATTGGGTTCGACAGGCTTGTTCACTGCCGGTCTCCTGCAAGATCGGGCATTAACGGGCTCGCGCCGCCCGTACCGCCGCGAAGAAATCGTCCATGAGGGCCGTGTCCTTGACGCCCGGCGTGCTTTCCACACCGGACGAAACGTCGATGCCTGGTGGATTGCCGATACGAAGGGCGTCGCCGACATTGGCCGCGTTCAGGCCACCGGAAAGCATGTAATCGACGCCCGGGTCAAGGGCGGCGAGCAGGGACCAGTCGAAGGCCACCCCATTGCCGCCTGGAAGCTCCGAGCCCTTCGGCGGCTTGGCATCGAAAAGCATGCGGTCGGCGACGGCGAAGAAGGGCCGCGCCGCAGCCAGATCGGCAGCGGTGGAAACGGCAAGCGCCTTCATCACCGGAAGGCCGTAGCGCGCCTTCACCTCGGCAATCCGCGCGGGCGTCTCGCTGCCATGCAGTTGCAGCATGTCGGGCGCCATGGCCGCCACGATCGTGTCGAGCGCCGCGTCATCGGCATCGACGGTAACCGCGACAGCCCTTGCCCGGCCCCTGACGGCCTCGCGCAGCGCGCCCGCCTCATCAGGGCTCACATTGCGCGGGCTCTTGGGAAAGAAGATAAAGCCGACATGGCTCGCGCCGCCGGCAAGGGCGGCGTCCATAGCCTGCGCGGTCTTGAGGCCGCATATCTTGATGTCAAGCGCCATGGCCGGTCCAGTGCCATGAAAGCATGGCCATGTCGAGAACGGCAACGTCGCGGGGAACGAGTCAGCGCGCCGGCGATTTAGCCATGGCCTAACCGAAGATCCCGCTCATGCTGCGTGAGACCGACAATGACATTTCCAGCCGTTCCGCCGCGGCGGAGGCCTCCGCGCAGTCGGCCGACCTCGTCTATTGTTCGGATGTCGAGCCCGGAATCTCGCGCCGCCGCGCCGGCAGGGGCTTCTCCTATCATGATGCCGGCGGCCGGAGAATCGCAAAGGCCGAAACGCTCGCGCGCATCCGCGCCCTTGCCATTCCGCCCGCATGGGATGAGGTGTGGATCGCCAACTCTGCCGATTGCCATATCCAGGCGACCGGCCGCGACCAGCGCGGGCGCAAGCAATACCGCTACCATGCGCGCTGGACCGCCTGTCGCGACGAGGTGAAATATGGCAGCCTCCTCGCCTTCGGACGCAGCCTGCCCGCGATGCGCCGGCGCGTCGATGCCGATCTTTCGCTGCGCGGCCTGCCGCGCGAGCGCGTGCTCGCAACGGTCGTATGGCTGCTCGACAATCTGATGATCCGCGTCGGCAATATGGGCTATGCGAAGGAGAACAAGAGCTTCGGCCTTACCACCCTGCGTGACCGCCATGTGAAAGTATCGGGTTCGACGCTGCGTTTCGCCTTCCGCGGCAAATCCGGCAAGGAATGGGACCTGAAAGTCACCGACCGCCGCATCGCGCGGATCGTCAAGGGCGCGCAGGACATACCCGGCCAGCACCTCTTCCAGTACAAGGACGAGACGGGCGAGCGGCGCGCCATCGCCTCGCAGGACGTCAACGCCTATCTGCGCGAGATCGGCGGCCAGGGCTTTACCTCGAAGCACTTTCGCACATGGGGCGGCACCGTCGCGATGGCGAAGGAACTCGCCGGCACTCCCGTGCCTGAAACGAAGCGTGAAACCGCAATGGTCCTCAACGCCGCGATCGACACCGCCGCGCACAGGCTCGGCAATACCCGCACCGTCTGCCGCAACTGCTACATCCATCCGCTGGTGATTGAGACGTGGCTTGCCGGCAAGCTCGGCGCGGAGATGGCCGAAACGGCACGCAAGGTGCGTCGCGCGCCGAAATGGATGGACCGGGACGAAGCGATCCTTCTGCGCTGGCTGGAAGGCCGGGTCGCCTGAGCCGGGCGTCCCTCGAACCAACCAGCGCCTAACGATTTTCGCTCACCCCGAAAATCCGCAACTTTCGGGACCATGCGTCCTATTCGAAAGCGATTGCCTGAAGCGCCGAGCCGTTCTTCTTCAGCCAAGCCTTGCAGCGGTCGGTATCAGGGCAAAGCTCCGTGCACAGTTTCCAGAACTTCGGCCCGTGATTCATCTCGCGCAGATGCGCCACCTCATGCGCCACGAGATAGTCGATGACCGGGCGCGGCGCCATCATGATGCGCCAGGAGAAGGAGAGCGTGCCGTCGGACGTGCAGGAGCCCCAGCGGCTGGTCGTGTCCTTGAAGCGGATGGTTTTGGCGGGCCGCCCCACGGCGGCGGCATGTTTGGCCACCAATGCCGTGATTTCCGCTCTCGCCTCGCGCTTGAGGAAATCCGCCAGCCGGCGCGGGAGGTGGCGGCGGTCGCCATGGACGATCAGCGCCGGCTCGCCGTCGAGAATGCCGACCGTGACGGTTCCCCGCGATGCCGGCTCATGGACGATGCGATGCGGCACGCCGCGCAGCGGCAGTTTCGTGCCCGGGCGCACCTGCGGCCGGTCCGGAAACTTCGCCAGCCGCGTTTCCAGCCAGCCTTGATGCCGGTCGAGGAAGCGGTCCACCTCGCGCGGCGGCATTCCGGGCGGCACGGTCACGCGCAGACCGCGCCCGCCGGCATCGATGCGCAGGGTGAGCCTGGTCGCACGCGCGTTCTCCACCACGCGCAGCGGCAGCACCCGGCCCGCCACGGCATGTTCGCGCAGCAGTGGGGCAGCCGGTATCGGCGGTGTCTTGCGGAAAAGCGATTTCAGCATCGAGGGTGAATCTAAGCGATTCGCCGGCGCGGCAGCGGACAAAAGAAAACGGCGCCCGGGAGGGGCGCCGTCAGCCTTGGGAGGCTGGTGCGAACTCAGTCGTCGAGCAAGCCGGACTTGCCCTTCTTGGTCGTCGGGGCAGGCGCGGTACTCTTGTTGCGGTCGGCCATGAAGCGGTCGAACTCTTCCTGGTCCTTGGCGCGGCGCAGTTCGCGCAGATAGTCGTCGAAGGCGTCGCGCATCTCGTCGAGCTTGCGGCGCTCTTCCTCGATGCGTTCCATTTCCTTCGTGCGCCAGTCGTCGAAGGCGACGTTGCCGGTGCGCGAATGGGCCGCGAAACCGCCGCGGCCGCAGCCGCGGAACACGCCATCGGTAGCACGGTTCATCTTGCCCTTGAAGTCGCCGAGCCGGTCGCCCCAGAGGATGTAGGCAAGCATGGCGAGGCCGAGCGGCCAGAACACCATGAAACCGACAACCATGAGCGCGATGGTCGCGGGCGTCCATGCGGGACGGATCAGAGCGGAGTTGGTCATGTCACCCGTTCCTTGCGTTAGGTGGCAACCCCAATTGGCTGCATGATTTCGAAATGGGGACAGCTTTGCGGCGATTCAAGGAATGCACGCGAAAAACGTGCAACCCTTTGCAAGGACGTCATTTTTTCAGCCGGTCGAGCGCCAGCACGGCAAGGCCCGCCACCAGCCCCCAGAAGGCGGCCCCGATGCCGAACGCCGTGACGCCCGATGCGGTGGCGGCAAAGGCCGTGACTGCGGCGAACCGTTCGGCAGGCACCGCCACCGCGATCGACAGCGCATTGGCGAGGGAGCCGAGCAGGCCGAGGCCCGCCAGAAGCACGATGTAGACCGGCGGCAGCACCGCTACCAGCGCCACCAGCGAAGCGCCGAAGACGGCAAAGGCGAGATAAGTCGCGGCGTAGAACCAGCTTGTCTTCCACCGTTCCGCCGGGTCGGGATGCGCGTCGGGACCCGTGCAGAACGCCGCGGCCATCGCCGACAGATTGCTGGGACCAGCCCCAAATGGCGCAGAGGCCAGCGAGACCAGCCCGGTGACGGTGATGATCGGTCCCGGTGACGGCTCGTAGCCCTCTGCCCTCAGCACGGCGATGCCCGACAGGTTCTGGGATGCCATGGTGACAAGATAAAGCGGGACGGCGAGACCGAGGAATGTGGAGAAGGAGAAGGCCGGAGCAGTCCAGACCAATGTCGAGAGCTCGAGCGTGGGGAAAGCGGTCAGGCGTCCGAGGAGCCACGCCAGAACAGCGCCCGCCACCAGCACGACGAGAATCGACGCTGCCGGGCTGAACAGCCGGGCCACGAGGAACAGGCCGACCAGCGGCAGAACCATCATCGGATCGGCGCCGGCCGAGCGCGCCACCTGGGTGACGAAGGCGAAGAGGATGCCGGCCAGCATGCCCGACGCCACCGACATCGGAATCCGCGCGACCAGCCGCATCAGCGGGCCGACCAGGCCGGTGGCCATCAGCATCAGCGCCGTGAGGATGAAGGCACCCACGGCGTCGGCCATGGAAAAGCCCTGGCTTGCCGCAACCAGCGCCATTCCCGGCGTCGACCACGCCGTCACGATCGGCATCCGCGCCCGCCATGAAAGAAGCAGCGTCGAGACAACCAGCGCCAGGCAGATCGCGGTGACGGCGCTCGCCGTCTGATCGCGGGTGGCGCCCACGGCGCTCAACGCAGCAAGCACCACGGCCAGCGTACTGCCGAAGCCGACAATCGCGCCGACGAAAGCGGAGGAAGGCACCGAGGCGCGCATGGTCAGGCCGACTGCTCGATGAGCGCTTCGAGCGAACGGATCATCATGGCGAGATCCTGCGGCCGCGACAGGCGATGGTCGCCGTCGCGGATGAGCGACAGCGTCACGTCGTCGGCCGGCAGATGCTCGACCAGTTTCAGCGCATGGGCATAGGGCACGTCCGGGTCTTCCATGCCCTGCAGGATGTGCACCGGGCAATGGGTGTCGATCGTGCCGGTGAGGACGCGGTTGGCCCGGCCGTCCTCAATCAGCCGGCTTGTATAGATATAGGGATCGGGGCCATATCCGGATTCCTCGGCGAAATAGCCTTTCGCCTCGAGATCGCTCCGGTGCCTGTCGGTCAGGCCGGGCTCGACCAGATCGCTGGTGAAGTCGGGCGCCGGCGCGATCAGCAGCAGGCCCGCGACCCGGCCGTCCTCGCCGGTGCGCTGCAATTCCTGCACCATGCGCAGCGCGACCCATGCGCCCATGGACGAACCGACGAGGATCTGTGGTCCCTCCGTCAGCTGCCGCAGCACGCCGAGGCTCTGCGCCACCCACAGCGAGATGGTGCCGTCTGCGAAATCGCCGCCGGACTCGCCATGGCCGGAATAGTCGTGCTGCGTGAAGGCGTGGCCCGACGCGGCCGCCCATTCGTCCAGCGCGGCGGCCTTGGTGCCCTTCATGTCGGAGCGGTAGCCGCCCAGCCAGACCACGCCAGGCAGCCTGCCCGGCCGCCGGCGGGCGGCGATGCGGGTTCCGTCAATGTCGAGCTGGATGGTCTGGTCTTGCGTCATGATGATCTCCTGCCGCCTGCCTATCGCACGACCGCACCGGCGAGAGAAGGACGCCGTTGCCGCCAAAATCGCGCGGTTTGTTGCAAATAGGGTGATTATTCCTGTGGTTTGTGCTATTGACAGATTCCGTCTGGACACGACATTCCGCCCAGACCATTTCTCATGCGATCATCGTCAACGGTACAAGGAGACAACGACCATTCGCAGACCGTTCAAAGCCGCAGCGCCCGTAAAGGACGGGCCGCGCGCAAATCTGGAGATCCGGGTTCCCCGTGTCCAGCTTATCGACGCCGAAGGAACCAATCTCGGCGCCGTGTCGATCAACGAGGCATTGCTGGCGGCTGAGGAAGCCGGGCTGGACCTCGTCGAGATTTCGCCGAATTCCGAGCCGCCCGTCTGCAAGATCACCGATCTCGGGAAGCTCAAATATCAGGGCCAGAAGAAGGCCGCCGAGGCACGCAAGCGCCAGAAGGTCATCGAGATCAAGGAGATCAAGATGCGCCCGAACATCGACGACCACGATTACGAGACCAAGATGAAGGCCGTTCGCCGCTTCTTCGACGAGGGCGACAAGGTCAAGCTCACGCTGCGTTTCCGCGGCCGCGAGATGGCGCATCTGGAACTCGGCATGCAGCTTCTCAACCGCGTCCGGGAAGAGGTCGGCGAGATCGCCAAGGTCGAGGCCGAGCCGAAGCTCGAAGGCCGCCAGATGATGATGGTGCTGGCGCCGCGATAGGGCGCCGCATCCGGCGGCGCGGCCTGTTGCGCAATGCGCGCCGTTTCTGTATAGAGCCCCCGTTCAAGAACCGCCCGGCAGGGCATGCCGTGGCGGTTTCTTATGCTGAAACAGCTCACTCGATGGTCTTCGAGCGAAGCGAGCAGCGATCGACAGATCGCCGCCGGTGATCCGGCGCCCTCGCGGAGCCGTTTGCGCAGGCAGGCGGCGTGAGCGCTTAGAAAGGAAGAAGCAAAATGCCCAAGATGAAGACCAAGTCGGCCGCCAAGAAGCGGTTCAAGATCACGGCCACCGGCAAGGTGAAGTCGGCTGCCGCCGGCAAGCGCCACGGCATGATCAAGCGTTCCAACAAGTTCATTCGCGACGCCCGCGGCACGATGGTCCTCGCCGGACCGGACGGCACCAAGGTGATCAAGAACTTCCTGCCCAATGGCGGCGGGATCTGAGCTTCCAGGACGAATTAAGGAGATCATGACATGGCACGCGTGAAGAGGGGCGTTACCGCCCACGCCAAGCACAAGAAGGTCCTGGACGCCGCCAAAGGCTTCTACGGCCGCCGCAAGAACACCATCCGCATCGCCAAGCAGGCGGTCGAGAAGTCGCTGCAATACGCCTATCGCGACCGCAAGAACCGCAAGCGCAATTTCCGCGCTTTGTGGGTGCAGCGCATCAACGCCGCGGTGCGCGAGCACGGCCTGACCTATGGCCGCTTCATCGACGGCCTCAACAAGGCCGGCATCGAGATCGACCGCAAGGTTCTGTCGGACATGGCGATCCACGAGCCGCAGGCCTTCGCCGCGCTCGTCGCCAAGGCCAAGACCGGGCTGGAATATCTCAAGGATACCACCCCGAATGCATTTGAGAGCGCCGTCGGCTAAGCCAGCAGCGCTTCCCAAGCATTCTATTTTCTGATTTGGGAAACCCGCGCTGGCAGGCTGGCGCGGGTTTTTCTTTGGGCACCATGACACGTTTTACGTGAAATTATCCGAGAAGTGACGCCGAGATGAGCGACAATCTGGAAACGCTGGAACAATCCCTTCTCAACGAGATCGCCGCTGCGGGCGACGAGCAGGCCATCGAGGGCGTGCGCCTGGCTGCATTGGGCAAGAAGGGATCGGTGTCGGAGCGCCTGAAGTCGCTCGGCGCCATGAGCGCGGAAGAGCGCCAGTTGGCCGGCCCGGCGATCAACGGACTGAAGAACCGCGTCACCGAAGCGCTCGCGGCGCGCAAGGCCGAGCTGCGCAAGGCGGCGATCGCCGCGCGCCTCGTCGCGGAAAAGGTGGATGTCACCTTGCCGGTGCGGCAGTCGCCGGCGGAGCGCGGACGCATCCATCCGATCAGCCAGATCGTCGACGAGGTCGCCGCCATTTTCGGCGATCTGGGCTTCGCCATAGCCGAAGGGCCGGACATCGAGACTGACTATTACAATTTCACCGCGCTGAATTTCCCGGAAGGCCATCCGGCGCGGGAGATGCACGACACCTTCTTCTTCCCGCCGGACGCGAATGGCGAGCGCAAGGTGCTGCGCACCCACACCTCGCCGGTGCAGATCCGCACGATGGAGGCACAAAAGCCGCCGATCCGCATCGTCATTCCCGGCAAGACCTACCGGCAGGACAGCGACGCCACGCATTCGCCGATGTTCCACCAGCTCGAAGGGCTGGTCATCGACAAGACCGCGAACGTCGCCAACATGAAGTGGGTGCTAACGGAGTTCTGCAAGGCCTTCTTCGAGGTGCCCAGTGTGAACATGCGCTTCCGGCCGAGCTTCTTCCCATTCACTGAGCCGAGCCTCGAGGTCGACATCCAGTGCGACCGCTCGCGGCCGGGCGAGGTGCGCTTCGGCGAGGGCAATGACTGGATGGAAATCCTCGGCTGCGGCATGGTGCACCCCAATGTGCTGCGCCATGGCGGGCTCGATCCCGACGAATATCAGGGCTTTGCCTGGGGCATGGGCATCGACCGCATCGCCATGCTGAAATACGGCATGCCGGACCTGCGCGCCTTCTTCGACGCCGATGTCCGCTGGCTCCAGCACTACGGCTTCCGCCCGCTCGACATGCCCACGCTGTTTGGCGGGTTGAGCAGCTAGGATATCGAACGCCTCATGGCCGCGACCTACTATTTCGTCACCGACATCGAAGCCGACGGCCCCTCGCCGCTGGTCAATTCGATGCTGAGCTTCGCGTCGGTCGCCCTGCGCGACGACGGCGTCGTGTGCGGCGAATTCGAAACGGTGCTGCGACCGCTTGCCGGGCGCGGGTCGAATCCATCGACCATGGAGTGGTGGGCGGACCAGCCGGAGGCCTGGGCAGCCGCGACGCTGGATCCGCAGGATCCCGCCACCGAGATGAAGCGCTTCGTCAGATGGGTGGAGAGCTTTCACGGGACACGCGGCTTCGCGGCCCGCCCGCTGCTGTTCGACGGCATGTGGATCGACCAGTATCTTCGGCTTTTCACTGACACGACGATCTTTGGCGTCCCTTATTGGGGTCCGGTCGTCTTTTCCGGACTGTCCCTCGATATCGAAAGTTATGCCGTTGGCGTCTTCAACCGTCGCGGCATGCCACGGCCTTACGGCCCGGTCCCCGCCGACTGGCTGGGCGACCACCCGCACACCCATCGGGCGATCGACGATGCCCGCGGCTACGCAAATTATCTCTCCCGCCTGTTCGCAATCGCGGCGCACGCCCCGCGTGTCGCGCAAGACTTTCTGGATGGCTGAACGATGAAATTCACCCTTTCCTGGCTCAAGGATCATCTCGACACCGACGCCTCGCTGGAGGACATCTGCGAGCGGCTGACCATGATCGGCCTCGAGGTCGAGAGCGTCGACGACAAGGCGGCACTGAAGCCCTTCGTCATTGCCAAGGTGCTGACTGCCGCGCGTCACCCCGATGCCGACAAGCTGCAGGTGCTGACCGTCGACACCGGCGCCGGCCAGCCGGTGCAGGTCGTCTGCGGCGCGCCCAATGCGCGCGCCGGTCTGATCGGCGCCTTCGCCGCGCCCGGCACCTATGTACCCGGCATCGACGTGACGCTGTCTGTCGGCAAGATCCGCGGCGTCGAAAGCCATGGCATGATGTGTTCGGAACGCGAATTGCAGCTTTCCGACGAGCATACCGGCATCATCGACCTGCCCGCCGATGCGCCGGTGGGCACGAGCTTCGCGGCTTACGCCAAGCTCGACGACGCCGTGATCGAGATCAACCTGACACCGAACCGCCCGGACGCAACCGGCGTCCATGGCATTGCGCGCGATCTGGCCGCGAGCGGTCTCGGCACGCTCAAGGGGGGCGACATCGAAGCGATCGCCGGGTCCGGCCACTGCCCGGTGAAGGTTTCGATCGAGGCTCCCGATCTTTGCCCCGGATTCTCGCTGCGGCTGGTTCGCGGCGTGAAGAACGGTCCCTCGCCGAAATGGCTCCAGCAGCGCCTCATCGCGATCGGGCTTCGTCCCATCAGCGCGCTGGTGGACATCACCAACTATCTCACCTTCGACCGCGGCAGGCCGCTGCACGTCTATGACCTGAAGAAGGTCGCCGGCAATCTCGTGGTCCGCCGGGCGCGGGACGGCGAAACCGTGCTGGCGCTCAACGAGCGCGAATACACGCTGACCTCCGACATGTGCGTGATCGCCGACAAGAATGGCGCCGATTCCATCGCCGGCGTGATGGGCGGCGAGCATACGGGCTGCGACGAAAACACGACTGACGTGCTGATCGAATCGGCGCTCTGGGCACCGCTCAACGTCGCCCGCACCGGCCGGACGCTCGGTATCATCACCGATGCGCGCTACCGCTTCGAGCGCGGCGTCGACCCGGAATTCATGGTGCCCGGCCTCGAACTGGCGACGCGCATGGTGCTCGACCTGTGCGGCGGCGAACCGTCGGAAAAGGAAGTGGCCGGCTATGCCGGGCACGCGGCGAAGATCGTCTCCTTCCCCTTCTCCGAGGTGAAGCGCCTCACCGGCATCGAGGTCGCGCCGGCCGAGAGCCGTTCCATCCTGGAGCGGCTGGGTTTTTCGCCGCGCGGCGATGCAGCCGTGATCGATGTCGGCGTACCTTCATGGCGTCCCGACGTGGACGGCAAGGCGGATCTGGTGGAAGAGGTGATGCGCATCCACGGCGTGGAGAAGATCGCGCCGCAGCCGCTTTCACCCACCGGCACGGTCAACGGGCGCACGCTCAACACGCTGCAGATCCGCACCCGCGCCGCCAAGCGCGCGCTCGCCGTGCGCGGCATGATGGAGGCCGTCACCTGGTCGTTCATCCCGGAAGCGCATGCAAAACTCTTCGGCGGCGGCAAGCCGGAGCTGAAACTGTCGAACCCCATCGCGGCCGACATGTCGGACATGCGGCCCTCGCTGCTGCCCGGCCTGATCGCGGCGGCGCAGCGCAATGCCGATCGCGGCTTTGCCGATGTGGCGCTGTTCGAGGTATCGGGCACCTATGAGGGCGACCGGGCGGAAGACCAGCGCCGCGTTGCGGCCGGCCTGCGACGCGGCACCGCGAAGCTCGACGGGCAGGGCCGCAACTGGGCCGGCAATGCGGCGCCCGTCGGCGTGTTCGACGCCAAGGCCGATGCGCTGGCCGCGCTCGAAGCCTGCGGCGCGCCGGTCGACAAGCTGCAGATCGAGGCCGGCGGCCCCGACTGGTATCATCCCGGCCGTTCCGGCACGATCAAGCTCGGCCCGAAAACGGTGCTGGGCACGTTCGGCGAGTTCCATCCCGATACGCTGGAAGCGCTCGACGCGGCCGGGCCGCTCTGCGGCTTCGAGGTCTATGTCGACGCCATTCCGGAGCCGAAGGCGCGGCCGACGCGCACGAAGCCGCGGCTCGATCTGTCGCCCTTTCAAGCGGTGCGGCGCGACTTCGCCTTCGTTGTCAGCAAGGATGTGGAGGCCGGCACGCTCATTCGCGCCGCACTTTCCGCTGACAAGAAGCTGGTGACCGGCGTGCGCGTCTTCGACGTGTTCGAGGGCGCGTCACTCGGCGAGGACAAGAAGTCCATTGCCATCGAGGTGGCGATCCAGCCAGTCGACAAGACGCTGACCGACGAGGATTTCGAGGCGCTGGCCGGCCGCATCGTCGAGAATGTGAAAAAGCAGACCGGCGGCGAACTGCGGACGTAATACACCCTCCATTTCGCCTTCCTTGCATCCGATCCCGCCTCCCTTGCAACGGAGGCGGGATATTGCCATATCCGGCAGTGCGGACCGGGCCCCTCTGGCAATCCAACTCATCGAGCCGCATGTCTGCGACGCCGGGTAGAAGCACCGGGCTCCAACATGCTCTTGGATCGCGATGTCGGACCGTTTGGATATGGCCCGTTTGCGATTTCCCGCGCGGGCAACTGGAGGACGGTTTGCCAATGATGCGCTTCGGACGCTTTCGATTTTTCTCTCTTCTTTCTGCCACGCTGGTGGCGATGACCTTGGTTTCGGTGGATTTTGCCGAGGCGCGGCGTGGCGGCAGCTTCGGCAGCCGTGGCCTGCGCACCCAGCAGGCCGCGCCGCCGACACGCACCGCGCCGGGCCAGACCGGACCCGTCGAGCGGACCATGACGCCGACCACGCCCAATGCGGCATCCCGCCAGCAACAGAATATGGGCCAGCAACGGCCCGGCATGTTCAACGGGCTCGGTGGCTCGCTGATGCGCGGCATCCTCATCGGCGGCCTGTTCGGCATGCTGCTCGGCTACGGCTTCGGCGGCATGGCCGGCGCGCTCGGCTTCCTGCTGCAATTGCTGCTGGTGGGCGTGGTGGTCTGGCTGGCCATGGCCTTCTTCCGTTCGCGCCGGACGCCTGCGATGGCCGGCGGCGCGCCCGCTCCGTCCGGTTTCGGCGAGCCCTCGCGCCGTGACACGGCCCCCGAAGTCGCACCGCGCCGCACGGCCGGCGGCTTCACCGTGCCGGGCATCGGCGGCGGCGGCAGCCAGCAGATGCGGGACATCACGCTCGACCAATCGGACCTCGACACGTTCCAGCGCCAGCTGAGCGAGGTGCAGGCCGCCTTCGCGGACGAGGACCATGCGGCGCTGCGGCGGCTCTCGACGCCGGAAATGGTGTCGTTCTTCTCGGAGGAGCTTGCGGACAATGCCAAGCGCGGCCTGCGCAACGAGGTGAGCGGCGTGCATCTCATCGAGGCCGACATCGCGGAAGCGTGGAACGAGGGCGCCGACGACTATGCGACCGCCGCCTTCCGCTACGAAGCGGTGGACGTGCTGCGCAACCGCGAGACCGGCGCGCTCGCTGGCGGCGTGGAGCAGCCGACGGAGACCGTCGAGCTCTGGACCTTCGTGCGCCATAGTGGCGGCGAGTGGAAGCTGTCGGCCATCCAGGAAGCGTCCGCCTAAGGAGAACGGAGCGCCGCCATGCCGGAGATCAGGACCACCAGACTGCCTTCCGGGACAGCGGTGCCGACGCTCGGCCAGGGTACCTGGTATATGGGCGAGAATGCGCAGAAGCGCGGCGGCGAAGTCGCCGCGCTTCGTCATGGCATCGAGCTTGGCATGGTGTTGATCGACACCGCAGAAATGTATGCGTCTGGTGGCGCCGAGGAAGTTGTTGGCAAGGCCATTGCCGGACAACGCGATGGCCTGTTCCTCGTCAGCAAGGTGCTGCCCTCAAACGCCTCGCGCGCGGGCACGATCCGCGCCTGCGAGGACAGCCTGAGGCGGCTCGGCACCGACCGGATCGACCTCTATCTGCTGCACTGGCGCGGACGCTACCCGCTCGCCGAGACCGTCGAAGCCTTCGAGCGTCTCAAGGCGGACGGCAAGATTCTGGGCTGGGGCGTGAGCAATTTCGATGTCGGCGACATGGCCGAACTTGCGCGGGTGCCGCAGGGCGGGAACGTGCAGGCCAATCAGGTGCTCTACAACCTCGAGGCGCGCGGCATCGATTTCGACCTGCTGCCGGAGGCGGCACGCGCCGGCATGCTGGTGATGGCCTATTCGCCGATCAATCAGGGTTCGCTGGCGAAGGCAGGCGCGCTCGCGCCGATTGCCGCGCGCCATGGCGTCACGCCGGCGCAGATCGCGCTGGCATGGACGATGCGGCACGCGCATGTCATCGCCATCCCCAAGGCGAGCAGCCTCGCCCATGTCGCGGCCAACAGGGCCGCCGCCGACATCGTTCTGACACCGCAGGACCTGGCCGAGATCGACGCTGCCTTCCCGCCGCCGCGGCGCAAGCAGCCGCTCGAGATGATCTGAGCTGCCTGCCGTGCTATGCACGGCTCAAATGCAGGAGGCTCGCATGTTCCGCTGGGGTGTCCTTTCCACCGCCAAGATCGGCCGGGAATTCGTCATCCCGGCAATCGTCAGCGCCGAGAACGGTGTGTTTTCGGCCATCGCCAGCCGCGATCTTTCCGCCGCGCGAGCATTGGCAACACGCTTCGGTGCGGCCCATGCCTTCGGTTCCTATGAGGAACTGCTCGCATCCGACGTTGTGGACGGCGTCTATATTCCGCTGCCCACCGCGCAGCATGTCGAATGGGCGATCAGGGCGGCCGACGCCGGCAAGCATGTGCTGGTGGAGAAGCCGCTGGCACTGCGTGCCCCCAACATTGCCGAAGTCATCGCCGCGCGCGACCGCAACCGCGTGGCCGTGGTGGAGGCCTTCATGGTGTTCCACCATCCGCAATGGGCGAAGGTGCGCGAGCTGATCGCGGCCGGCGCGATCGGCAGGCTGCGCCATGTGCAGGCGGCCTTCTCCTATTACAATGTCGATCCGGCCAATATGCGCAACCGCCTCGACCTCGGCGGCGGCGCTCTGCCGGACATCGGCGTCTATCCCATGGTCGCCACGCGGCTCTCGACCGGCGCGGAGCCGCAGCGCGTGCAGGCGCGGATCGACCGCGACCCGGTGTTCGGCACGGATGTCTATGCCAGCGTGAAGGCCGATTTCGGCACGTTCGAGCTCTCCTTCTACGTCTCGACGCAGATGGCGCTGCGCCAGCTCGTCGCCTTCCATGGCGACGAGGGCTTCATCGAGGTGCATGCGCCCTTCAATGCCGGCGTCTACGGCCATCCGGCAATCTCACTGCACAACCGCGCCCATAACGAGACGCGCAGCTTCCGCTTCAACAATGTCGACCAGTACCGGCTGCAGGCGGAAGCCTTTGCCCGCTTCGCCCAAGGCAGCGGCGAGCCGGTCTTCACGCTGGAACAGTCGCTCGCCAACCAGAAGGCGATCGACGCCATCTTTCGCGCCGGCAGCCATGACGGCTGGGAAGCCGTCTGAACCTTCGCCTGTCATAAGCCTGTGACCTCTAATGGCTAGGTCGCGCTGTCTGCGCGCCCATGCGCGCGGGTCCGTTTCACGCGAGCCAGGAGCCAGCCATGGACAACCGCAACACCAAACTTTCCGCCGACGAATGGGATGAAATCAACTTCCCGCGGCCGACCGAACAGGAGTTCGACCGCGTGGTCGAGCGTGCGATCTCGCGCCGTGGCTTCCTCGGCGGCGTCATCGCCTTCGGCTCCGGCGCGGCCGTCATGGGTACTGGCCTGCTCGACCTCGCTCCGGCGCAGGCCCAGCAGCAGTCGCGCTTTGCCTTCACGCCCATTCCGGCGCAGACCGACACCACCATTCACGTGCCGGAAGGCTATAGCTGGCAGCGCCTGGTGAGCTGGGGCGACCCGCTCTTCCCGAATGTCGCCGAGCTCGACCAGGAGACCGGCGGAAGCGTGGAAGACGCCGAGAAGATCTTCGGCGAGAACACCGACGGCATGGAGCTCTTCGTGATCGGCGGCCGTCAGGTGATCGCCGTCAACCACGAATATCCGAACCCCGAGATCAACCTGCCGCAATCCGAAGAGGGCAAGACCCGCGACGCGCAGGACGTGCTCAAGCTGCAGAACCTGCAGGGCGTGGCCGTGTTCGAGATCGCGGAAACCGACGGCCGCTGGTCCGTCGTGGTCGACAGCCCGCTCAATCGCCGCATCACCAACAATACGCCGATGCGCATTTCCGGTCCCGCCGCCGGCCACGACCTGTTGAAGACAGAGGCCGACGCGACCGGCACCCAGAGCCTCGGCACCTTCAACAACTGCGGCGCCGGCCGCACGCCGTGGGGCACCTACCTGACCTGCGAGGAGAACTTCAACGGCTATTTCGGCTCGACGGGCGAAGCCGAGCTGGACGCCAAGGTGGCCGCCGGCTATCGCCGCTACGGCATCAATGCCAAGGGCGCCGGCTACGACTACCACAAGTTTGACGCCCGCTTCGATACGTCGAAGAACCCGAACGAGCCGCACCGCGCCGGCTGGATCGTCGAGATCGATCCGTCGAACCCGGAAAGCACGCCGGTCAAGCGCACCGCGCTCGGCCGCTTCAAGCATGAGAACGCGGCGACGGCGCTCGCGCCGGACGGCCGCGTGGTCGTCTATCTCGGCGACGACGAGCGCGGCGAGTTCATCTACAAATTCGTCTCGCGCGACATCTATGTGCCGGGCGGCGACACCTCGACGCTGCTGGACGAAGGCCAGCTCTATGCCGCCCGCTTCGACGACGACATGAGCGGCAAGTGGATCGCGCTCACGCCGGAGATCACCGGCATGTCCGCGGCCGAGATCCTGATTTTCGCACGCACCGCCGCCTCGCGCGCCGGCGCGACCACGATGGATCGCCCGGAGTGGGTCGCGGTCAATCCGACCGCGGTGGAGGCCTATTGCGCGCTCACCAACAACTCGCAGCGCGGCGTCAAGGAAAATGCCGGCGGCGACTGGACGCCGGTGGGCGGTCCCAACCCGCGCAAGACGAACGAATATGGCCAGATCGTGCGCTGGCGCCCGGCCGACAACAACCACGCGTCGGAGAGCTTCACCTGGGATCTCTACGTGATGGCAGGCAATCCGACGGTGCACAAGGACGCCTATGCCGGCACCGAAAACATCAATGAGGGCAACATGTTCAACTCGCCCGACGGCATGATGTTCGACAGCACCGGCCTGCTCTGGATCCAGACGGACGGCGACGATTCCAACGAAGGCGAGTTCGCCGGACAGGGCAACAACCAGATGCTCGCGGGCGACCCGGTGACGGGCCGCATCGAGCGCTTCCTGACCGGCCCGAAGGGTTCGGAAGTGACCGGCATCGCCTGGTCGGCCGACCGCCGCACTATGTTCGTCGGTATCCAGCATCCGTCGGCGCCGTTCCCGGACGGCGAAGGCAAGCTGCCGCGCTCGTCGATCGTGGCCGTCAAGCGCGACGACAACGCCCTGGTGGGCTGATGCGTTCAGGCCGGCCGCGCACCCGCGTGGCCGGCCTTTCTTCGCCTTTCGCCGTAATTCGGCCGCGCCGGCGCTTGAGGAAGCACCCTGGACAGGGTTAGCTATGAGCCTGTCCGGAGAGCCCCGATGCGCGCCCTGCCGCCCGCCCTGATTTCGGTCATTGCCGCTCTCGTCGCGGTGCTGCTGCTTTCGGCGCCGGCCGCCGCGCAGTCCGGCAAGAGCCTCAATGGCGTGGCGCTGGTCATCGGCCAGTCCGAATACAGCCATATCGCCGCACTTCCCAACCCCGCCAACGATGCGCGGGAAATGGTGAAGCTGCTCACCGATCTCGGCTTCGACGCCCGCAGCGTGACCGATCGCGATACGGCGCGACTGAAGCGCGATCTGGAACGGTTCGCGGAAGATGCCGAGGGCGCCGATGTCGCGCTCATCTATTATTCCGGCCATGGCATCGAGGCCGATGGCGAAAACTGGCTGATTCCCGTGGATGCCGATATGTCGGCGCTCGCGGCGGCGGAAACCGCGCTGATCCCGCTTTCCGGCATCATCGACGGCTTGAAGGCGACCGTTCCGGTGACGATCGTGCTGCTCGACGCCTGCCGCGACAGCCCCTTTCCGGCCGGCACGCCGCTGAAGCGCACGCCGGACGCGAAGCCCGCCACGCTTGGCGAAGGCGGGCTGGCAGCCGTGCGCGGCGCCACGCCGCTGGCGCGCAATGCGCCCGCTCCCGACACCGACAATCTCGGCATGGTCATCGGCTTCGCCGCCGAGCCGGGCCGGCCGGCGCTCGATGGTGCGGCCGGCGGCAACAGTCCCTATGCGGCGGCGATCCTGCGCCATCTCGCCGCCATGCAAGGCGTGGAGTTCGGGCAGGTCATGCGCATGGTGACGGAGGAGGTCTATCTCGCCACCGGCACGCAGCAGCGCCCCTGGACGAATGAGAGCCTTCGCCGCCTGCTCTATTTCGGCCTGTCGCCGGACGAACCGGACGGCGTCGAGGCGACGATCACCGGCGAGCGGCGGCAATTGCTGCTGACCATGGCCGACCTGCCGGATGCCGGACGGTTCCAGGTCGAGAAGGTGGCGCAGCGGCAGGGGGTGAAGCTCGATTCGCTCTATGGCGTGCTGCGCGCGCTCGGCCAGCAGGACATGCCCTCCGACCCCGCCGAACTGGAGCGGATGCTGGAGGCGCAGGCCGGAAAATTGCGCGACATGGCCAGCCAGCGCGCCGCGTTGCGGACCGACGATCCGGAAATCGTCCGTCTCTCGCTGGCTGCCGACCGGGCGATCGCGGAGGGCGCCATCGTGGCGGCGCGCGGCTTCCTCGACCAGGCCGTGGCGCGCGTCAAGGCGACTGCCGGCACGGTTGATACGCTGGAAGCGCAGCTCAGAGAGAAGCGCATCGCCGACGCCGCCATCTATGCCAGGCGCGCCGATGCCTCGGCGCTCGTTTTCGCCTTCCGCGCGGCGGCGGACGACTATGCCAGGGCGCATGAGCTGGTGTCGCGCTGGGACGGCGACCTGGCCTGGAACTACAAGAACCAGCAGGCCGAGGCGCTGCGCAGCCTGGGCGACGCCCATGCCGACCGCGCGGTGCTGGAGGAATCGCTCGTCGCCTACCAGGACGTGCTCGACATGCTGCCCAACGGCGAGAAGGGCCGCGACTGGGCGATCACGCGCAACAATATGGCGCTGGTGCTCAACACGATCGGCGAGCATGAGGAAGGCGACGCGGCGCTCAACGATGCGCTGGCGATCTTCCGCGAAGGCGTGGACATTTTCGCCGCCCTCAAGGACGACGTGAACTGGGCGTCCGCGCAGAACAATGTCGGCAACATCCTGCTGGTACTGGGCGGCCGGCGCGGCGACCCGGCCATCATCGCGCAGGCGGCGGATGCATTCCGTGCCGCGCTCGCCAGGCGCGACCGCGCCCGCGTGCCGCTCGACTGGGCCGGCAGCCAGAACAATATCGGCATCGCCATGTTCCAGCTGAGCGAGCCGGAGGGGAATGCCGCGGGCCTCGCCGAGGCCGAGGCCGCCTATCGTGCCGCGCTGGAGGTCTTCACCCGCGAAACGACGCCGATCGATTGGGCGATGACCCAGAACAATCTCGGCAATACGCTGAACGCCCTCGGCCTCGTCCATGCGGAGGCGCGCTGTCACGCGCAGGCCGCGGAAGCCTTCGGGGCCGCGCTTTCGGTGCGCAACCGCGAGCAATGGCCGATGCAGTGGGCGGCGAGCCAGCTCAATCTCGGCGTCGCCTACAGCCATATGGGCCGCTACGAGATGGGAACCGATGCGGTGGAAAGAGCCCGCGCAGCCTTCGCGCGGGCGCTCGAGGTCTTCGACCGCGCCAAGACGCCGCTCGACTGGGCCTCGGCCAAGAACAATCTGGGCTCTGCGCTGCAGACGCTCGGCCAGCGCGGGCGCGACATCGAATTGCTGAAGCGCTCAGCCGACGCGTTCCGCGATGCCCGCGACGTCTATCGCCGCGACGACTTCCCGCTCGACTGGGCGATGACCCAGAACAATCTCGGCAACACGCTGCAGGTGATGGCGGCGGTGTCGGACGACCCGAAATATTATCGCGATGCCGTGGCCGCCTACCGGCAGGCGCTGCGCGAATACCGCCGCGACCGGGCCGCGCTGCAATGGGCGCTGACGACAGCCAGCATGGGCAATGCGCTGCAATTCCTCGCCAATAGCGAGGAGAATACGCGCAGCCTGCATGAGGCGGTCGAGGCTCGGCGCGCGGCGCTGGACGTGCTGACGCCGCAGAATGCGCCGGCGGAATGGGCCAATGCGCAGAACGGCCTCGGCAACAGCCTGCTCAACCTGTCGAATCGCGAACGCGATCCATCCATGCTGGGCGAGGCGATGGCCGCCTTCGAGGCGTCCACGCAGGTTTTCACGCGCGAGTCCCAGCCGCTGCAATGGGCCTTCGCACAGAACTATATCGGCGACGCGCACTGGTCGCTGGCCGCACTCGGCGGCAGCGAAGGCGATTACGGTTCAGCGCTGGCCCGATTCGAGAGCGCGAAGGACGGTTTCGGCCAGATCGGCTACCAGCCGCTGATCGAACTGGTGGACAAGAAGATCGCTTTGGTGCGTGGAGAGATGCAGAAACGCTGACCTTCCACGGACAATAGCGCTGCCTGCGACATTCTGCGCCGCACCGCGCTTGCGTGGCAAAAGACCGGTTCTTATATACGCCCCAACCGCCATGGCGTGCATCGCCAGGGGCGGAATCCTTGAACAGGGGCTTTCGGCGGAACGCCGTCAGGGTCCGGTAAAGCCCGCTTACGGAGAGAAGAAAAATGGCAAAAGTCATCGGTATCGACCTCGGAACAACCAATTCCTGCGTCGCCGTCATGGACGGCAAGGACGCCAAGGTCATCGAGAATGCGGAAGGCGCGCGCACGACGCCTTCGATCGTCGCTTTCACCGACAGCGGCGAGCGTCTCGTCGGCCAGCCGGCCAAGCGCCAGGCAGTCACCAATCCCGAAAACACCGTATTCGCGGTGAAGCGCCTCATCGGCCGCCGCTATGACGATCCGGTGACGGAGAAGGACAAGAAGCTCGTCCCCTACAAGATCGTGAAGGGCGACAATGGCGATGCCTGGGTCGAGGTCGAGGGCAAGAAGCAGTCGCCCAGCCAGATTTCGGCGATGACGCTTCAGAAGATGAAGGAGACGGCGGAAAGCTATCTCGGCGAGAAGGTCGAGAAGGCCGTCATCACCGTTCCGGCCTATTTCAACGATGCCCAGCGCCAGGCCACCAAGGATGCCGGCAAGATCGCCGGGCTCGAAGTGCTGCGCATCATCAACGAGCCGACGGCGGCCGCGCTCGCCTACGGCCTCGACAAGAAGGCCGCCGGCACGATCGCGGTCTATGACCTTGGCGGCGGCACGTTCGACGTGTCAATCCTCGAGATCGGCGACGGCGTGTTCGAGGTGAAGTCGACCAATGGCGATACCTTCCTGGGCGGCGAAGACTTCGACATGCGTCTGGTCGAGTATCTGGCCGAGGAGTTCAAGAAGGAACAGGGCATCGACCTGAAGAACGACAAGCTCGCTCTCCAGCGCCTGAAGGAAGCCGCCGAGAAGGCCAAGATCGAGCTCAGCTCCGCGTCGCAGACCGAGATCAACCTGCCCTTCATCACCGCCGACGCCTCCGGGCCGAAGCACCTGACGATGAAGCTGACGCGCGCCAAGTTCGAGCAGCTCGTCGACGACCTTGTCCAGCGCACCATCGCGCCCTGCAAGGCAGCGCTCAAGGATGCCGGCCTGCAGGCAGGCCAGATCGACGAGGTCGTTCTGGTCGGCGGCATGACCCGCATGCCCAAGGTGCAGGAAGTGGTGAAGCAGTTCTTCGGCCGCGAGCCGCATAAGGGCGTCAACCCGGATGAGGTCGTCGCCATCGGCGCCGCGATCCAGGCCGGCGTGCTGCAGGGCGACGTGAAGGACGTGCTGCTGCTCGACGTGACCCCGCTGTCGCTGGGCATCGAGACGCTGGGCGGCGTGTTCACGCGCCTCATCGAGCGCAACACCACGATCCCGACCAAGAAGAGCCAGGTCTTCTCCACCGCCGAGGACAGCCAGTCGGCGGTGACGATCCGGGTCTTCCAGGGCGAGCGCGAGATGGCGGCCGACAACAAGGCGCTGGGCCAGTTCGACCTGGTCGGCATTCCGCCCGCACCGCGCGGCGTGCCGCAGATCGAGGTCACCTTCGACATCGACGCCAACGGCATCGTCAACGTCTCGGCCAAGGACAAGGGCACCGGCAAGGAGCACCAGATCCGCATCCAGGCGTCGGGCGGCCTTTCGGACGCCGACATCGAGAAGATGGTGAAGGATGCCGAGGCCAATGCCGATGCTGACAAGAAGCGGCGCGCGGCGGTCGAGGCCAAGAACCAGGCCGAGGCGCTGATCCATTCGACCGAGAAGTCGCTCAAGGACTATGGCGACAAGGTCTCGGCCGAGGATCGCACCTCCATCGAGGAGGCAGTGGCCGCGCTCAAGACGGCAGCCGAAGGCGATGACGCCGAGGACATCCAGGCCAAGACCAACACGCTGGCCGAGGTGGCGATGAAGCTGGGCCAGGCCATGTATGAGGCCAGCCAGGCGGAAGCCGCCGAAGCGGACGCCAAGGCCGACGCCGCAGCCAGCGGCGAGGACGTGGTCGATGCCGATTTCGAGGAGATCGATGACGACGACAAGAAGAAGTCGGCCTGACCGGCCCTTCGGAACCGAACGAAAAACCCCCGGCTCACCGCCGGGGGTTTTTGTTTGCGCGTTCGCCGCGGTTCAGCGCGTGCCCGTGTCGACGGCGCCGGGAAGCGATGGTGGCGGCGACAGCCGGTCTGCGCCCTCCCATGGCAGCAAAGCGTCGAGGTCTGCGCACCGTCCCGCCGGGGCCGCGTGCACGAGGAAGACCCGGTCGTCGCGGCCGAGCGGCACGGCTCCCTTCGGCGCCGGGCGATCGCCCTGCCACAGGACGAGTTCGGGCGGCAGATGTATCGTCATCGACTGGCCGTCCTTGTCGTCGATGACGAAGTCGCCGCCTTCCTCGGCCGACATTTCGTCGGTCGCGGCGCGGGCATGGCAGACGAGGCCGGGGCCGGCCTTGTAGGTCAGGATCAGCGGCTGGCCGAGCGCATCGTCGTTCGGCCGCTCGCTCCACCCGCATTCGGCAAGGATGAAGCGCGTCTCGCGCGCGGCACGGATCTCGATGCGCGTGATCGCGCCTGCCCCATCGGCGAAGGGAGCCAGCCCCATGCGCAGGCTGTGGGTCCGCTGGCCGCCGCCCTTCGCCGCCAGCAGATCTGATAGGGGATCGGCCGCGACCGAAAGGGTCCAGCCGGAAACGAGGATGACAGCAATGCAGCGCAGGGCGATCATTTCTGCATCCTATGTCGATTCTGGGCGGCAGAAAATGATCCTACAGGAAGATCAGCCCCGCCAGGATGAAGGTCGGGATGAGCACCAAGCCCGACCATGCCATGTAGCCGAAGAAGCTCGGCATGCTGACGCCCTGGTCGCGCGCAATGGCATAGACCATGAAGTTCGGCGCATTGCCGATATAGGTGTTGGCGCCCATGAACACGGCGCCGGCCGAAATCGCCACAAGGGTCTGCGACAGCGTCGTCATCAGCACCTGCGGGTCGCCGCCGGCGAGCTCGAAAAAGACGAGATAGGTCGGGGCATTGTCGAGAAATGACGACAGAATGCCCGTCATCCAGAAATAAGCGAGATTGTTCGGCTGGCCGTCAGCCCCGGTGACCAGCGCCACCAGCGGCGCGAAGGCGCCCTCGCGCCCCGCCTGCAGGATGGCGATGACTGGGATGATGCAGATGAAGATGCCGGCGAACAGCTTGGCAACCTCCAGGATCGGCCCCCAGTTGAAGCCGTTCGCCTGGCGGTTGGACTGCGAGGAAATCCGCAGCGAGACGAATGCCAGCACCAGGATGATGGCGTCGCGCAGCAGGTTCTGCAGTTCCAGCTCGACACCGTGGACGGTGAAGACGATGCCCGGTTTCCAAAGGCCCGACATCAGGATCGCACCGATCACGCCGGCAAGCAGCGGCAGGTTGGCGAGGCCGCGCACCGAGACACGCGAATCCGGGGTCGGATCCTTGACCTTGGGCATCCCCTCCTCGCGCCGATGCAGGAGAATATCGATCACCAGGAAGACGGCGAGCACGAGCAGCCCGACGAACAGCGTCTCGCGCCACATATGCGCGGTGGTCCAGAAGAAATCGACGCCGCGCAGGAAGCCGAGGAAGAGCGGCGGATCGCCGAGCGGCGTCAGCGAGCCACCGATATTGGAAACGAGGAAGATGAAGAAGATCACCACATGGGCGTTGAACGGCCGGTTGTCGTTGGCGCGGATGATGGGGCGGATCATCACCATGGAGGCGCCGGTGGTGCCGATGACGGAGGCGAGCAGCGCACCGAGCAGGAGCAGGCACGCATTGACCGCCGGCGTGCCGTGAATATTGCCGGCGACGAGGATGCCGCCCGAAATGGTGAAGAGCGCGAAGAGCAGGATGATGAAGGACATATATTCCAGCAGCATGGTGTGCAGCACCGCGCCCAGCGCGGTGCCGAACCCATGCACGGCAATCATGGGAATGAGCGCCAGCGCGGCCCAGCCGGCGGCGATCTTGCCGTAGTGATGCTCCCAGACATGGGGGAAGAGCAGCGGGCCGGTCGCGATCGACAGTAGCAGGCCGGCGAAGGGAATGGCCCACAGGAGCGACATGTCCGCGCCCGGCAACCCCTCTGCGGCAAAGGCGGTGCCGGGTATGAGCATGGCCGCCAGCGCCAGCGTCATCGTGCGCATCACATGAAGCATCGGATTCCCTCCCTCTCCGCTTTTCCCATAGCGCCGCCGGCGGATCGGGAAAAGGCGCGAACGGCTTTTCCCCTACAGCCGACATGAAGCATGCCGCTTGACATAAAATCAAACGTTTGATTAAATTGGCTATGGATAAAACCCCAGCCAGGGATACCGGTTCCAGCCGGGAAAGGACGCGAGCGGCGCTGATCGAGACCGGCCTGCGCCTTTTCGGGCAATATGGCTTCGACGCCACCTCGACGCGGATGATCGCCGCCGAGGCGAAGGCCAATATTGGCAGCATCGCCTATCATTTCGGCGGCAAGGAAGGCCTCCGCGACGCCTGCGCCCAGCACATTGTGGGAATGGTGCAGGGCGTGGCGACACCCCTGCTCGCCGCGGCAGCCACCGCCGCAAAGGACAGGGACGCGGCCACCGCATTGCTGCATCGCGTCCTGGACCGGATGATCCGCTTCATTGTCGCCGACCCGCAGGCAGGCCTCGTCGTGCAGTTCGTCCTGCGCGAAATGACGCTTCCCACGCCTGCGCTGGACATCGTCTATGCCGGCGTCTTCGAGCCCGTGCACCGGACGCTGTGCGAGCTCTGGGCGGGCGCCACGGGCGCCGAGCCGGAGAGCGAAGCGACTCGCATCGACGTGTTCACCATGATTGGCCAGGTCGTCTATTTCCGCGTCGGCCGCGAAGCCGTGCTTCGCCGCATGGAATGGCAGGCGATCGGCCCCGAGGAGGCTTCGGCCATCGTGGCGGCGGCGCGGCGCAACCTCGACGCGGCAATCGCCGCGCGGAGAAAGGATCGTCCATGAGCCTCCTGTGCGCGCTGCCGCTGGCGGCTTCGCTTTTCGCGTCCTGCGCGGGCGAACAGCCGCTCGCCGTCGGTTATGTCGAGGGCGAGAACGTGCTGCTCGCACCCATCGATACGGCGCAGGTCCTCACCGTTGCCGTACGCCGTGGCGACCGGGTGGCGGGCGGCGACCTGCTGGCGGAACTGGAAAGCGAGGATGCGCGCCTTGCCGTGGCCGAAGCCGAAGCCGCGCTCCAGCAGGCCAAGGCGCAGCTTTCGGACCTTCGGCAGGGCAAGCGGCCGGAGGAGATCGCCGTGCTGCAGGCAACGCTGGAATCCGCCCGCGCGCAGGCCGACGAGGCCCGCCGCGTGCTCGACCGCACCCGCGACCTCGCCTCGCGCGGTATCGTGACGAAGGCCGATCTCGACCGGGCGGAGACCGCGCTGACGCAGGCCGACGCCGCGGTGGGGCAGGCCGAGGCCAATCTCGCGGTCGGCGGGCTCCCCGCGCGTGAAGAGACGATCAAGGCAGCGGAAAACCAGGTGGCGCGCGCAGAAGCGGTGCTGGAGCAGGCGCGCTGGCGGCTATCGAAGCGGCGCATCGCGGCACCCGGACCGGGCGAGGTGCAGGATATCATCCGCAATGAGGGCGACACTGCGGGGCCGGCCGCGCCGGTGCTCTCCCTGCTGCCGGACGGGGCGGTCAAGCTCAAGCTCTATGTGCCGGAGCCTGCCTTTTCGTCCATATCGGTCGGCGCGCTGCTCAAGGTGCGCTGCGACGGCTGCCCCGACGATCTCACCGCACGGGTCAGCTACGTCTCGGCCGAGCCCGAATTCACACCGCCGGTGATCTATTCGCTGGAGACGCGCCAGAAGCTGGTCCATCTCGTCGAGGCGCGGCCGGAGGGCGAGACGGCGCGGCTGAAACCCGGCCAGATCGTCGATGTCGTGCTTGCGGAGAAGGCCGATGGCCAACGCGATTGAAGTACACGACCTCGTCAAGCGCTTCGGCGGGCGCACGGTGGTGGACCATTTCTCGATGACCGTGCGCGAAGGCGAGATCGTCGGCTTTCTCGGCCCCAACGGTTCGGGCAAGACGACGACGATCCGCATGATGTGCGGCCTGCTGACGCCGGATGGCGGCGAGGGCCGCGTGCTCGGCTTCGATCTCAGGACCGAGAGCCTGAAGATCAAGCGAGAGGTCGGCTACATGACGCAGAAGTTCTCCTTCTACGAGGACCTGACCATCGCCGAGAACCTCGAATTCGTCGCCCGCCTCTACAGACTGAAGCCGGTGCGCACGCATGTCGACCGCACATTGGAAGATCTCGGCCTGACGAGCCGGCGCAACCAGCTCGCCGGCACGCTGTCTGGCGGGTGGAAGCAGCGGCTGGCGCTCGCCGCCTGCATCATGCACAGCCCGAAGCTGCTGCTGCTCGACGAGCCGACCGCCGGCGTCGATCCCAAGGCGCGGCGCGAGTTCTGGGACGAGATCCACCGGCTCGCCGCCGGCGGCCTGACGGTGCTCGTCTCCACCCACTATATGGACGAGGCCGAGCGCTGCCACAGCATCAGCTATATCGCCTATGGCAGGATGATCGCCTCGGGCAGCGTCGAGGAGGTGGTTCGCGGCGCGGGGCTTTCCACCTTCGTCGTCCGCGGGCCCGAGCTCGGCCCGCTGGCCGACGAGATCCGCACGCTTCCCGGCGTCGAGCAGGTGGCGCCGTTCGGAGCCACGCTGCATGTGGTCGGCTCGGATGCCAGCGTCCTCGGCGCGGCGCTGAACGCCCTTGAAGCGCGGCCGGGCATCAGCGTGGAGCGCGGCGAGACCAGCCTGGAAGACGTCTTCATCCAGTTCATGAGCCGGTCGCAGGACAATATGCAATGAGACGGCTCTCGCCTGCCCGGCTCGGCGCGCTTTTGATGAAGGAATTCATCCAGATGCGCCGCGACCGCATCACCTTCGCCATGATGCTCGCCGTGCCGCTGGTGCAGTTGCTGCTGTTCGGCTTCGCCATCAATTCGGACCCGAAGCAGCTGCCGGCCGCGCTGGTGGCGCTCAGCCAGGATCGCTACACGCGCGCCATGGTCTCGGCGCTCGAGACGACCGGCTATTACCGCTTCGACCATGTGGTGGGAAGCGCGGCGGAAGCCGAGGCGCTGATCGCATCGGGAGAGGTGGTCTTCGTGGTGACGATCCCGTCCGATTTCGCCCGCCGGGTGGACCGGGGCGAACGGCCGCAGATCCTCATCGAGGCCGATGCCACCGACCCTTCCGTCGCCAGCGGCGCGATCTCGACGCTGGGCACGGTGGCCCAGCAGGCATTGACGCGCGAACGCGGGGCGGTGGCCGACACGGCGCAGCAGGCGGGCCAGATCGATGTCGTCGTCCACCGCCGCTACAATCCGGAGGGCATCTCGCAATATAATATCGTGCCCGGCCTGCTCGGCGTGATCCTGCAGATGACGATGGTGATGATGACCTCCATCGCGCTGACCCGCGAGACCGAGCGCGGGACGATGGAAAACCTGCTGGCCATGCCCGCCACGCCGCTGGAGATCATGCTGGGCAAGGTGCTGCCCTATCTGGTGGTGGGCGCCGTGCAGGTGGTCGTGGTGCTCTCCACGGCAAGCCTCCTGTTCGGCGTGCCCTTCATGGGCGGCATGGGCCTCCTGCTGTCGGCCATCTTCATCTTCGTGCTGGCGCTGGTGCTGCTGGGCTACACTTTCTCCACCATGGCGCGCACGCAGATGCAGGCGCTGCAGCTCACCTTCTTCTTCTTCCTTCCTTCCATCATGCTGTCGGGTTTCATGTTTCCATTCCGGGGCATGCCTGACTGGGCGCAATGGATCGGCGAGATCTTCCCGCTGACCCATTTCCTGCGAATAGTCCGCGCCGTGATGCTCAAGGGCGCCGGCCTGTCGGATATCGCGCTGGAAACAGCCGTGCTCCTGCTCTTCGTGCTCATCTATGCCGCGCTGGCGCTGCTGCGCTTCCGCCGCACGCTCGATTGAGAGCAATTCCAGCAAAAGTGCGCAGCGGTTTTGCGTCCGGAATTGCGTAAAGCAAAGGATGGAGCATTTCCGCGATCCATGAAAAGCGGAAATGCTGCAGCGCGCTTTGTCCCATTGCCTTTGGCGGCGGAGAAGCTAAGAAACGGCGAGGCAAGGAGCGTCGCGCGATGAGCACCGTCACCCAAATTCCTCCGCTGGTCACCGTCTTCGGCGGTTCGGGCTTCCTCGGACGTCATGTCGTGCAGGCCCTGGCGCGGCGCGGCTACCGCATCCGCGTAGCCTGCCGCAGGCCCGACCTTGCGGGCCATCTGCAGCCGCTCGGCAATGTCGGCCAGATCCAGCCGGTGCAGGCCAATCTCAGGGCGCGCTGGTCGGTCGACCGTGCCGTGGCCGGCGCCGATCATGTCGTCAACCTCGTCGCGATCCTGCATGAGAGCGGCCGCCAGCGCTTCGACGCGATCCATTCATTCGGCGCGCGTGCGGTGGCAGAAGCCGCGCGCGCCGCGGGCGCATCGCTGGTGCATGTGTCCGCCATCGGCGCCGATGCGAAATCGCCCGCGCACTACGCCCGCAGCAAGGCCGCCGGCGAGCAGGCCGTGCAGGAGACGCTGCCCGACGCGGTGATCTTCCGCCCCTCCATCATGTTCGGTCCCGAGGATGGCTTCTTTAACCGCTTCGCGACCATGGCGCGCTATACGCCCGCTTTGCCGCTGATCGGCGGTGGCCATACGCGCTTCCAGCCCGTCTATGTCGCGGACGTCGCCGAGGCGATCGCGCGCGCGGTGGATGGCGAGGTCTCCGGCGGCATCTATGAGCTGGGCGGCCCCGAAGCGCTGACCTTCCGCGAATGCATGGAGCGCATGCTGGCGACGATCGACCGCAAGCGCTGGCTGGTCCCAGTGCCATGGTTCATCGCCCGCCTGCAGGGCGCAATCCTCGGCCTGCTGCCCAGCCCGCTGCTGACCAGCGACCAGGTGAAGCTGCTCGAAACGGACAATGTCGTCTCGGCCGAAGCCGAGCGGGACGGCCGCACCCTGGCGGGCCTCGGCATTCGTCCGAAGTCGATCGAGTCGATCCTGCCCTCCTATCTGTGGACCTACCGGCCGGCCGGACAGTTCACCAAGCCCCAGCAAGGTTGATCCTGATTGGATAGCGTCGCTGCCCTTCTTCCCGACGGGGTCGGGATCGCGGCGGCATGCGTCCTCATCGTCGCCAGCTTCTTCACCTCGGCGCTGACCGCCGCCTTCGGCGTCGGCGGCGGCATGGTCATGCTGCTTCTGATGGGCATGCTGATGCCGGTCGCGACGCTGATCCCAGTGCATGGCGCGGTGCAGCTCGGCTCCAATAGCGGCCGGGCATGGCATCAGCGCGCCCATGTGCGCTGGGCGGTGGTCGCCCCCTTCGCCATAGGCAGCGTCTTCGGGGCGATTGCCGGCTTCTTCGTCGTGGTGCAATTGCCGGACGCGTTGCTCAAGCTGGTGCTCGGCTGCTTCGTCATCGCGATCGTCTGGATCACCATTCCGAAGGCCGACCGGATCGGCCCGGCGACGCTCGCCTTCGCCAGCGCGGTGCTGGCCGTCATTTCCATGTTCGTCGGCGCGACCGGGGCGCTGCTTTCGGCGCTCTTCGCACAGATCTTCGCCGGCGACCGCAGGGCGCTCGTCGCCACCCATGGTGCCGCGATGATCGCCCAGCACGGGCTCAAGATCGTCGTCTTCGCGCTTGCCGGCTTCGCCTTCGCCGCCTGGATGCCGCTGATCCTCGCCATGATCGCATCAGGCTTCCTCGGCACGGTCTACGGCACGACCCTGCTCGACCGCATCCCGGAAGAAAGCTTTCGCAAATGGTTCCGCATCGGCGTGACGCTGCTGGCGCTCGACATGCTGCGCCAGGGCATCACTGCCCTTATCTGACCTGTCAGCCCCAGATGAGCAGGGCAGCCAGCCCCAGCACGCCGACCACGATCCGCCACCAGCCGAACAGCGCGTAGCCGCGTCGCGACACGAAATCGAGCAGGCCGCGCACCACGAAGACAGCGGCGATGAAGGATGTCACGAAGCCGGTGGCGATGATCGGCAGGTCGGCGGCCGAGAGGATGCCGGCATTCTTGTAGAGATCGTAGGCGAAGGCGCCGGCCATGGTGGGCATGGCGAGGAAGAAGGAGAATTCCGCCGCCGAGCGCTTGTCGGCGCCGAGCAGCAGCGCGCCGACAATCGTCGAGCCCGAGCGCGAGGTGCCGGGGATCATGGCGAGGCACTGGGCAAGCCCGATGCCGAGATAGACGCGCATCGGATATTGCGTGATGTCGGTATATTTCGGCCGCAGCGCCCAGCGGTCCACCCACAGGAGCACGATGCCGCCGAGGATCAGCGCGATGCAGATGGTCATCGGCGATTCGAACAGCACCGTCTTGATGAAATCATGCGCCAGCGCACCGATCACCGCCGCCGGCAGGAAGGCGACAAGGATGCCGAGGACGAAATACTGCGTCGCCCGGTCGCGCGGCAGCTTGACCAGCATCGACCACAGCCGTCCGAAATAGACGCTGAGGATGGCGAGGATCGCGCCGAGCTGGATCAGCACCTCGAAGGCCTTGCCGGTCGACCGGAAGCCCATAAAATGTCCGGCGAGCAGGATATGGCCGGTCGAGGAAACGGGAATGAACTCGGTCAGGCCTTCGAGGATTCCCAGCAGGAAGGCCTGGATGATGGACTGGTCGGGCATGGGCTCTCCACGCGGGATGCTTGTCACCACGGGGCTGTGCGCCTATAGGTCGCGACCGTGGTCGTTCGCCCGGGAATCGGGCTGCCGAGACTTATCCGCCCCGACCACACATTGCCAGACCCCAGAGCATTTCCACTTTTCATGGAATCGCAGAAATGCTCTGTCCTTTTGTTTTTACGCAATTCCGGACGCAAAACCGCTGCGCACTTTTGCTGGAATTGCTCTAGGGATGTTCGCCGCGTAATGCTGACGCTTTTCCATTTTCCGCTGTTCGCCGGCTGCCGTTTCGTCCGCCTCTCCTTCGGCGAGTATAGCGAGGAGCTGGCGCTGATCGAGGAGAAGCCGTGGGTGCGGCGCAAGGAATTCCTGGCGCTCAACCCGGCCGGCAACCTGCCGGTTCTGCTGGCCGAGGGTGACGTGCCGATCGTTGGCGCCAGCGTGATCGCCGAATATGTCGACGAGACGCGCGGCGCCTATAAGCGCGACAAGCGGCTCTTCGCCGAAGACCCGTTCGAGCGCGCCGAGATCCGCCGGCTGATTGAATGGTTCCTCGACAAGGCCGAGACCGAGGTGACGCGCCATCTGGTGCGCGAGCGGGTGCTGAAGCCGCATATGGCCGACGGCTCCGGCGGCGCGCCCGATGCGGGCGTCATCCGCGCGGCGCGCACCAATATCCGCCAGCACTTGAAATATGCCAACTGGCTCGCCGGCACGCGCAACTGGCTCGCCGGCAACCGGCTGACCTATGCCGACCTCGCCGCGGCCGCGACCTTCTCGGTGCTCGACTATCTGGGCGAGATCCCCTGGCAGGACTATCCGGCGGCGCGCGAATGGTATTCGCGCATGAAGTCGCGGCCCGCCTTCCGGCCGCTGCTGGCCGATCGCGTGCGTGGCCAGTCGCCAGTCTCGCATTATGCGGACCTCGATTTCTGATGCGCGCCGCCGGACCATCCGGCGATATGAAGCGCCTGCGCGCGCTGCTCGACACGGCCGCGCGGGCGGCCGGCTTCGACGTGGTCCGGGTGACGCGAGCCGACGGCTCGGACGAGACGGCGACACGGCTGGCGACATTCCTTGCCGCCGGCCGGCATGGCGAGATGGGCTGGATGGAAGAGACCCAGGCGCGCCGCAGCCGCCCCACCGCCATGTGGCCGGAAGCGCGCAGCGCCATCATGCTCGGCATGAATTACGGCCCCGACCATGACCCCCTGCCGCTGCTTGACCGGCGCGACCGCGCCTATATTTCCGTCTATGCGCGCAACCGCGACTATCACGACGTCATCAAGGGAAAGCTGAAGGAGCTTGCAGGCCGCTTCGCCTCGCAAAGCGGCGCCGACGTCAAAGTCTTCGTCGATACGGCGCCGCTGATGGAGAAGCCGCTCGCCGCCGCCGCCGGCCTCGGCTGGCAGGGCAAGCACACCAACCTCGTCAGCCGCCAGTTCGGCTCATGGCTGTTCCTCGGCGCGATCCTCACCACGGCCGAACTGGAGCCCGACGCGCCGGAGGTCGATCATTGCGGCTCCTGCCGCGCCTGCCTGGACATCTGCCCGACCGACGCCTTTCCGGCCCCCTACCAGCTCGATGCGCGCCGCTGCATTTCCTATCTCACCATCGAGAACAAGGGGCCGATACCGCACGAATTCCGCCACGCCATGGGCAACCGCATCTATGGCTGCGACGACTGTCTCGCCGCATGCCCGTGGAACAAGTTCGCGCAGGCCGCCAGCGAGGCAAAGTTTTCCGCACGCGAGGACCTGGCCGCGCCTTCCATCGCCGAACTGCTGGCGCTCGACGACGCGGCTTTCCGCGCCCGCTTCTCCGGCTCGCCGGTCAAGCGCATCGGGCGCGACCGTTTCCTGCGCAACGTGCTGATCGCGGCCGGCAATTCCGGCGAGGCCGCCCTTGCCGGGCTGATCCGCGCCCTGACCGCCGATCCTGCACCCGTCGTGCGCGGCGCGGCGGCATGGGCGCTGGCGCGGCTGTCGCCGGACGAGGCGCTTCATATGGCGGCGGAGCGGATGCGCGACGAAGACGATGCCGATGTCGCAGCCGAATGGCGGATCGTCGGCAGGGATTGCAGCGAGGCAGCATGACGAAACGCTTTCTCCTTCTCGGCGCCGGCTATTCCGCCCGCGCCTTCGCGGCGCGCCTGAAGGGGCGCGCCGACATTGCGGGCACGCGCCGCAATGCGGAAAAAGCGAGCCTGCTCGCCGCATCGGGCATCACGCCGCTGGTCTTCGATGGGACGGCGATCTCGCCCGAGCTTGCGGAGGCGCTGCGGCGCACGACGCATCTCGTCGTGTCGGCCGCACCCGCGCCCGATGACCCGTTCCTTGCCGCGCTCCGGCAGCCGCTGAAGGACGCTATGCCCGCGCTGCGCTGGGTCGGCTATCTCTCCACCGTCGGCGTCTATGGCAATCATGACGGCGCATGGGTGACGGAGGAAAGCGCCTGCCTGCCGCGACCCGGCCGCTCGGATGGACGCCTCGCCGCCGAACAGGCATGGACGGCAGCGGGGCACGAGGCCGGTGTGCCGGTGGCACTGCTGCGCCTGTCGGGCATTTACGGGCCGGGCCGCAACGCCTTCGCCAATCTCGCCGCCGGTAGGGCGCGGCGCATCGTCAAGCCGGGCCAGATCTTCAACCGCATCCATGTCGCCGACATTGCCGGCGCGCTCGACCTGCTGGCGGAGAAGGAACTCGAGGGGCCATTCAACGTGTCCGACGATGAGCCTTCGCCGCCGCAGGACGTGGTGGCCTATGCCGCCGGGCTGATGGGCGTTGAGCCGCCGCCCGAAATCGCCTTCGACGAAGCCGAGATGACGCCGATGGCACGTTCCTTCTATGGCGAGACGAAGCGCATCGCCAATGCGAAGCTCAAGGCGACAGGCTACGCTTTCCAATATCCGAATTATCGCACCGCTTTCGATGCGATGTGGCGTGAGGACAGCTGGCGCTAGGGCGGAACCGGGTCACAATTTCGCCGTCTGGCGTGCCCTTCACTCTTCGGTAACCAAGCCGATTCCAGTGTTTGGCTGCAGGGGCGCGCGAGAACAAGGGACACGACATGATGTCATGGATGCGGATCGCATCGCTGGCGCTGCTGATGCTGGCCGGCGGGCTGACGGCACAGGCGGAACCGCTGGCCAAGGACCTGTTCGGCAGCCAGAAGCTGCCCGCGATGACGGCGAATGCGCGCTCCTATGGCTTCTATTCGAAAGGCTGCTTCGCCGGCGGCATGGCGATCGCCACCGACGGCCCCCACTGGCAGGCCATGCGCCTGTCGCGCAACCGCCGCTGGGGACATCCGGCGATGATCGAGCTGCTGGAGCGCTTCTCGCGCGATGCGGTAGCGGATGGATGGTCCGGCCTGCTGATCGGCGATATTTCGCAGCCGCGCGGCGGGCCGATGCTGACCGGCCACGCCTCGCATCAGCTGGGGCTCGATGCGGATATCTGGTTCACCCCCATGCCGGAAAGCCGCCTGTCGCCGGGCGAGCGCGAATCGATCGAGATGCGCTCCATGCTCAAGAACGATTCGCTCTATGTCGACGACCGGCGCTGGACGCCCGCCCATGCGGCGGTGCTGAAGCGCGCCGCGAGCTACAGGCAGGTCGAGCGCATTCTCGTCCATCCGGGAATCAAGAAGAAGCTCTGCGACACCGTTACCGGCGACCGCTCGTGGCTTAACAAGGTGCGGCCGTTCTGGGGCCACGATTCGCATTTCCACATCCGCATCGGCTGCCAGCCCGGATCGTCGAACTGCCGCGAGCAGGATCCGGTGCCGAAGTCTGACGGATGCGACAAGTCGCTTGCATGGTGGTTCACCGAGGAGCCCTGGCGGCCGGCCAAGGGCCCGGCAAAGCCCCGCGCGCGCGACGTGATGACGCTCGCCGCGCTGCCGAAGGAGTGTCGCGCCGTGCTCGCCGCGCCCTCGCCCGCCAATGAGCAGCTTGTCACCGTGACCGGACGCGGCGGCTCCACCATTGCCGGCCCCTTGCCGCCCGTCACCGCCAACGCCTTCGCGCCCATGCCGACCGCCGCCGTGCCGCTGCCCACGCCGCGGCCCGCCGACCGATAGAGCCCGATACACACCGCCGCCTGCCGTGTTATGGGCTGACAGAGGCGAGACAGAGAGGCGGTCGCCGCCCTGCGGGGCAGGCGGCCTGAAGGCAAGATGGACAACGGAAACGCGTTTCCCGTGCTGCTGGGCGACATTGGCGGCACAAATGCGCGTTTTTCGATCCTGCCGTCGCCGGACGATGCGGCCGTCCATTTTCCGGTCGTGCGGACCGCCAGTTTCGTGACCATCGACGACGCCATCGCCACGGCAATCGCCAAGAGGCCCGACCTCGCGCCACGCACCGCCGTGCTGGCGGTGGCCGGTCCGGTGGACGGCGACGAGATCGACCTGACCAATTGCGACTGGATCGTGCGTCCCCGGCAGCTCTTCGACACGATCGGCCTGTCGGACGTCATCGTGCTCAACGATTTCGAGGCGCAGGCCCTTGCCGTCGTAGCGCTCGACCGAGAGCATATGGTTTCCATCGGCCCGGAACAGCCGGTGCTGCCGGGCGGCCGCGTGGTGCTGGGGCCGGGCACCGGGCTCGGCGTGGCCGGTCTCGTCCATGCCCGCGACATGTGGATCCCGGTTCCGGGCGAAGGCGGCCATGTCGATATCGGCCCACGGACGGCGCGCGACCACGAAATCTGGCCGCATCTGGAGCCGATCGAGGGGCGCATATCTGGCGAGCAGATGCTGTGCGGGCGCGGCCTCGTGAACATCTATCGCGCCATCTGCGCCGCCGACGGCGTCGCGCCCGAAATGACCGATCCGGCCGACATCACGGCCGCAGCGCTGGCGCAGGCCAATGGCCAGGCCGTCGAGACGGTGGATCTCTTCGTCACCTGCCTCGGCCGCCTCGCCGGCGACCTCGCGCTCGTTTTCATGGCGCGGGGCGGGGTCTATCTCACCGGCGGGATCGCGCAGAAGATCGTGCCCGCTCTCCAGAACGGCCTATTCCGTGCCGCCTTCGACGACAAGGCGCCGCATGGCGCGCTGGTGCGTGCCATGCCGGTGCATGTGGTGGTGCACCCGCTGGCAGCACTTGTGGGGCTGGCCGCCTATGCGCGCGAGCCGCATCGCTTCGGCGTGGAGACGAAAGGCCGCCGCTGGCGGCGCTAGATTCTTGCATCGGCGCGCCGCGCGCGGCATAGCTCAGCTACGGTTTCAAAGGATATTCCCATGGACGATATGGCGCTGGTGGTTGTCGGGGCGGCCGGCCGTATGGGCCAGGCGCTGGCCCGCGCCATCCATGAGATTCCCGGCGCGCGGCTCGTCGCGGCGCTGGAGCGAAAGGGCTCGCCGCATCTCGGCCGCGATGCCGGCGAACTGGCGGGGCTGGGCCCGCTCGGCGTGACCATCACCGACGATCCGCTGCCGGTGCTCGCCACGGCAGACGGCGTGCTCGATTTCTCCACGCCTGCCGCAAGCGTGGAGCTTGCCGGCTATGCCGCGCAGGCGCGCATCGTCCATGTCATCGGCACGACCGGCTGCACGGCGGAGGACGATGCGAAGATCTCCGCTGCCGCGCGTCACGCGACCATCGTCAAATCCGGCAATATGAGCCTCGGCGTCAACCTGCTCGCCGTGCTGGTCGAGCAGGCCGCGCGGGCGCTGGATGCGGCCGACTTCGACATCGAGGTGCTGGAAATGCACCATCGCAACAAGGTGGATGCGCCGTCCGGCACCGCCCTTCTGCTGGGCGAGGCGGCCGCCACCGGGCGCGCCGTCGCGCTGGCGGAACATGCGGTGCGCGTCCGCGACGGCCATACCGGCGCGCGCGCGCGCGGCACGATCGGCTTCGCCACGCTGCGCGGCGGTTCCGTCGTCGGCGACCATTCCGTCATCCTCGCCGGTCCGGGTGAGCGCATCACACTGTCCCACCACGCCGAGGATCGCGCCATCTTCGCGCGCGGCGCGGTCAAGGCCGCGCTCTGGGCGCGTGACAGGAAGCCCGGTCTCTATTCCATGCGCGACGTGCTGGGCCTCGCCTGACGTCGATTCGAACCCGAAAGGAACAAGCCGCAATGTCCGGAACCCTCGTCCTCGTCCGCCACGGCCAGAGCGAATGGAACCTCAAGAACCTGTTCACCGGCTGGAAGGATCCGGGCCTGACGGAACAGGGCCACGCCGAAGCCAAAGCCGCGGGCGGCAAGCTCGCCGCGCGCGGGCTCAAATTCGACATTGCCTTCACCTCGGTGCTGGCGCGCGCGCAGACCACCTGCGCCCACATCCTTGAAGCGACCGGCCAGAGCGGGCTGGAGACGATCCGCAACCAGGCGCTCAACGAGCGCGACTATGGCGACCTTTCCGGCCTCAACAAGGACGATGCGCGGGCCAAATGGGGCGAGGAGCAGGTGCATGTCTGGCGCCGCTCCTATGACGTGCCGCCGCCCGGCGGCGAAAGCCTCAAGGACACAGGCGCGCGCGTCTGGCCCTATTACCTGCACGACATCCAGCCGCATGTGCTGCGCGGCGAGACGGTGCTCGTCGCCGCCCACGGCAATTCGCTGCGCGCGCTCATCATGGCGCTGGACGGGATGACGGGCGAGGAGGTCGTGGCGATGGAGCTCGGCACCGGCGTGCCGGTTGTCTACCGCCTCAATGCCGACTCGACGGTCGCTTCCAAGGAAATCCTGTAATTATCTTGGACAACCAGGAAAAAGGGGCGGCCAGATGCCGCCCCTTTTCGTATCCGCCGGGTGCTCGGCGCAGTTTACATGCCGGTCTTTTCGGCAACCCAGCTCTTGTAGTTGGCCAGCCGCGTATAGATGCCATAGGCGTTCTCATGGCCGCAGGCGGCGCCGCCATCCATCGGGCCTTCACCCCAGCTCACAATGCCCACCTGAACCGGCTTTCCGTCCTGCATGGCGAAGAGGGGGCCGCCGCTATCGCCGTTGCAGGCGTCGCGCGCGCCGTCCCTGATGCCGGCGCACAGCATATTGGCGGTCAGCGGGTCGCCCATGGTGGCGGCGATTGCCTTGGTCGCCTCGGCGATGCCGGCCTCGGAATAGCGCATGCGGGTGGAGAAATCGCCGAGAATGCGTCCGAGATCGCGGGCATAGATCTCCTTGATGCCCGTATTGCAGGCCTGGTTCGGCTGCAGGTCGATCTGCGCCTCCATCAGCGACATGGGGAAGTTGCCGTTCTCCATCAGGCCCCAGCCGATCACCGTCGCCGGGCCGGTCTCGACATTTTCCGTCGCCATGGGAATGACCGGCGCCGTCGCGGGGCCCGCTAGCTTCAGCAGGCCGATATCGTTGTCCAGCGTCTGCGGGCTGTAGCCCTCATGGACGATCACTTCGGCGACATTGTAGCGCTTGCCCTCATCGAGCGAAGTCGCCTCGGTCAGCACGACGACGGTGTCCGGCGCGATGGCCTCGCCATAATTGTAGAGGCAGTGCGCGGCCGTCAGCACCCATTGCGGCGCGATCAGGCTGCCGCCGCAGAACTGCGCATTGGGCTGGGATTCGGCGCTGTCGTCGAGCATGTTGGCGGTCAGCAGCGCGACCTGGAACGGCCATGCGCCCTTGTTCGCCTCCTTGCCGCCGAAAACACGGTCGTCCTCGGTTTCGAGTTCCTCACGCAGCGCCGGAACGCGGCTCATCGGCGAGAGTTCGGGGCGTTCGACGTCCTCCTGCGCCATCACGGGCGCCGGCCATGCCATCGTGCCAGCCATGGCCATGAGGGCCAATGCCGCAAACGATGCTTTCTTGTGAAGAATAGTCAAGTTGTCCTCCTGAGACAGTGAACATACGGTCCCCGTGTGTTGCGGCACGGGGCGATGCCGGCGACATTTAAGCCCGCAATGTTGCCGGCGGAAGATATGTTGTCGGTAAACAAGGAATATTTGCGGCGTGCTTTACGGCGCTGTGGCTGCGGCGCTACAAAGGGGGACGGACGGGGTCTGGCTGCTTGCGATACAGGATGGGGAAGCGGGGCGCGGCCACCATCATATCGACATCATTGGCTCTTCTTGTCCGTCACCTTGCTGACTTTGGGAGAGTCTCAACATGAAGTATAAGTGCACCACCCTGCTAGCATCGTCGATGCTTGCAGCCACATTTTTCGCTTTGCCGGCAATGGCAAACGAATCATCCGGCGGCAATGCCGGCAATGGCGAAGCCTCGCGATCCGCGCCGGGGGGCCGGACGCTGTCGAGCGATGCCGCGCCGATCGCACCGCTGGAGCTCAAGGAAGAGGGCGTCGAGACGCGCGACCTCGATCTCGATCCCGGCAAGCTGGAGCGCGATTTCGGCACCGTCTCGCGCTCGCGCAATGGCGAGGAAAAGCGCGCGCCGGCAAGCGATGCGGTCAAGCGCGCGCTCGGCGGCGAGCAGAGCATGAATCCGGGCACCGATCCCACCTTCAAGGAGGGCGATACGCGCCAGGTGTTCGGCGAGGACGACCGCGTCCAGATCACCGACAGTTCGTCCTATCCCTTCCGTTCCATCGGCCTGCTGCAGGGCGAGACGAAGGACGGCGGCGTGGGCAATTGCTCGGCGACGCTGATCGGGCCGCGCACGGTGCTCACCGCGGCGCACTGCCTCTACAGCCACGAAGATGGCTGGCTCGACAATTTCATCTTCGCGCCCGGCCTGCTCGACATGCAGACCGCCCCCTTCGGCGCCTATGAATATGAGACGGCCCATATTTTCGAGGGCTTCGTCACCAACTACAAGGGCTATTACGGCTCGGTCGTGCCGTGGGATATCGGTATCGTCGTGCTCCAGCAGCCGATCGGCGAGCAGGTCGGCTGGATGGCCTATGGCTATGATAACGACCTGCAGGGCTTCTTCGCCAATATTATCGGCTATCCCGGCGACAAGCCGGCCGGCACGATGTGGCGCGCCAACTGCGACGTGCCCAAGCAGGCGCTGGCCGACATGTATTTCCAGTATCTGTGCGACACATTCCCGGGCTCCAGCGGCTCTTCGGTCTACAAATACACGCCGGAAAACGACGAGCGCACCATTTTCGGCATCAATGTCGCCGAGAGCCCCAACGCCAATACGGCGGTGCGCATCAACCCGATGTATTTCCAGTGGTTGCAGGGGCTGGTGAAGTAGGGCGGTCAACAATCCGACCGGTTCGGGGGCTCGCAACGTTGCGGGCCCTTTGAACTAGGCGGGTAGCCCGACAAGCACCGCGCTGTCCCGCCAGAGCGCGTCGGCGATATCGTCGCGCCTGGCAAACTCCGAAGGGTCCGGCCAAGTGATCGCGCCTCGCCGGACGGCTGCGCAGAGCCGCCCGGGAGGCGGGCGCAGGTCTCCTTTCGCCAGCCCGGCAAGTGCTGCGGCCACCGCCCGGGGCCTGTTCACGCCCATGAACCGGGCCGCGAGCGGGATGCGCGCGAGCAGTCCGGCCAGGCGCCAGCCCAGCCGCATCGGCGCCGGATAGTCCCGGACAAGCCTGGTCCCCGGCACCTGTCCGGGACAGAAAGCCAGCGCAGTCCATGCGCGCCCCTCCTCCCCGGCCAATCTCGCCAGTTTGCGGACGGTCAACACATTCGCCAGTTTCGACGCGGCATAGAAGGCGCGGCTCGCCGCCACGGCCGAAGAGAGGTCGATGCCGGCATCCTGTTCCGGATGAGCGAGAAGCCGGGCATCGGCATGACGCGGCGGCGGGAACCCCGTCCGCTCGGCAGGATCATGCGTCCCGCTCGTCGTGATGATCACCCTGGCGTCGTCCGCCAGCCGCGGCATCAGCAGGCGCAGCAGCAGATAGTGGCCCAGATGGTTGGTCGCGAAGGTCGGTTCGTAGCCGTCGGCGCTACGTGCCGCAGGGTTGGTGCCGTGAAGCCAGGCATGAGGATCAGGGTATCGATCGGCGCGTCGATCTCGCGCAGCACGCGGCCGGCAAACCGTCGCACGCTGTCCAGTCTCGACAGATCGAGCGGAAGCAGCGTCGCCTCTCCCGCCGTCACGGTACGCGCGCCAGCCACGATCCGACGGTTCGGGCCTTGCAGATGCGACAGTGCCAGACGGCCAAAACCGGAGGTGCCTCCCGTCATGACGATGGTCTGTCTCCATGCCTCTGCCGCAGGCGCCTCATGCATCCCATCAGGATTGCAAAGCTTGATGTCGCTATGATGAACCTTCTGCGACCATGGCGCGCCTGATTCCCCATGTTCACACAGGACACCAAGACGACGCGGCGCGCTCTATTCGACGGCGCCGACCAGCATGTTGCGCTCTTCGACCAGCGAGACCCAGCGGCCGGTATGATAGCTCGCCTGCCGCTTGAGGAAGCGATAGCCGGTCTCGCTCCACAGCTTCACCTGGCTGCTGAGATTGTCGAGGACGAAGTCGCCGCGATTGGTGCGCACGGTCAGCACCGCATGGCCCTCGCCGTCCGGCTTGCGCACCACGGTAATGAGGAGGTTGGCCAGGGAAATGCCCGTATCCGCCAGCCGGCGGCGCTTTTCCAGCACATAGTCCTCGCAGTCGCCGACGCCCGCATCGGGATAGGTCCAGACCTCGTCCTTGCCGTAGATGTCGATGTCATTCATCGGCTTGACGGCGCGATTGACCATGCGGTTCACATCGCCGAGCCGCTGCCAGACCGCATCGTCGAGCACCAATACCTGCTGGCTGGCCGGGCGGATGACGCATTCGCCCGGACGCACCCGGCAGAATTCATAGTGACCGATCGGCTGCGAGGTCTGCATGCCGACGGTCATCGAGCCGGCAATGGCGATCTTCGACCCCGTCGCAGCAACAAGCGCCATCGCAAGAGCAGCATAAAGCCAGACGCGGAGGCTCCGCGACATGACGCCCATTCGCCCATCCCCAAAGATCACAGTCGTTCATAAAACGTTAAGATGGGCATGCCGCGCGTGTCAATTCACGCCGGCTTGTTCGCTGCCAGGACGATCCTTGCGGCGGCCGACTGTGACATTGCGCACACAGGTCGGAAGCGGTCAGCCCTTTCGGCCGGTCGCCGCGCGGCTGGCCTGCCCTGCCACGGACCCGCCATGGCTGTGCATGAAATCGACGATGCGCGGCACGATCTCGGCCCTGAAACGGGAGCCGTTGAAGACGCCGTAATGGCCGACCTTGGGCTGCAGATAATGCGCCCGCTTTTCCGGCGGGATGTTGACGCACAGGTCGTGCGCGGCCTGCGTCTGCCCGACGCCGGAAATGTCGTCATTCTCGCCTTCGACCGTCAGCAGCGCCGTGTTGCGGATCGCGGCCGGATCGACAGGGTCTCCGCGATGGGTCATCTCGCCCTTCGGCAGGGCGTGATGGATGAAAACGGTCTCCACCGTCTGGAGATAGAATTCCGCCGTCAGGTCCATCACGGCGAGATATTCGTCGTAGAATTCGCGGTGCTTCTCGGCCGAATCCCCGTCATCCTTCACCAGATGGAGGAAGAAGTCCTTATGGGCGATGATGTGCCGGTCGAGATTCATCGACATGAAGCCCGAGAGCTGGAGGAAGCCGGGATAGACGTCACGCCCGAATCCGGGATTCGGCCACGGCACGTTCATGATCACATTGTCGCGAAACCAGTCGATGCCCTGTTCCTGCGCCAGCTTGTTGACCGCGGTGGGATTGCGCCGCGTGTCGATCGGGCCGCCCATCAGCGTCATCGTGGCGGGCGCGCAATTGTCGCCCTTCGCCTCCATCAGCGCCACGGCCGCCAGAACGGGCACCGAGGGCTGGCACACGGCCATCACATGCGTGTCGGGCCCCAGATGGTGGAGCATCTCCACGACATAGTCGATATAGTCGTCCAGATCGAAGCGACCGGCGGTCGGCGGCACCATGCGGGCATCGATCCAGTCGGTGATGTAGACATCGGCATGCTGCATCATCGATTCGACGGTGCCGCGCAGCAGCGTGGCATAGTGGCCCGACATGGGCGCGACGATCAGCAGCTTGGGATCGGGCTTGCGGCGGGCCGGCAGTTCGCGCTGGAAATGGATCAGGTCGCAGAACGGCCGCGACCAGACGATCTTTTCCGTGACCGGCACCGTCCGGAAGTCGATCTTGACCTCGTCAAGCCCGAAGGAGGGCTTGCCGTAGCGGCGCGTCGTCCGCTCGAAAAGCTCCGCCATGCCCGCAAGGGAACGGCCCCATGCCGTCTGTGCAAAGGGGTTCAGCGGGTTCGAATAGAAGAGACGCATCGCATCCGCATAGGCCCGGGCGGGCTGCAATGCGGCATGATTCAGTTCGTAGAGCTGATAGTACATGAAAACCTCGCGCCCGTGCGCCATCCGGGCGGGCGGGTAAATACGTTATCCAGCAAAACTAAACATGTTTTGCTGCAATGCAATATTCAAGGGTGGCGAAGGTTCCCTTACAAAGCGTGAAATTGGCTTTGCCCAACGTCAGGCGGTGCGCATTTCCGCGAGAATCGCACGCGCGGCCGCGACCCGGTCGTCGGCAGCCACGATGGGGCGCGCCACGACCAGATGGCTGGCGCCCGCCGCAAGCGCATCGGCCGGCGTCATGACGCGCTTCTGGTCGCCATGGGCCGCGCCCGCCGGGCGGATACCCGGCGTCACCACCGCCATGCCGGGTCCGACGATGGCGCGCACGGCGCGCGCCTCGGCGGCCGAACAGACGACGCCGCCCATGCCCGCCTCGCGGGCCTGGGCCACCCGCCTTTCCACAAGGCTCGCGGCAGATCCGGCATAGCCTGCTTCCGCCAGGTCGGCATCGTCCATCGAGGTCAGCACGGTCACGCCGAGCAGGCACAGCGACGATCCCCGCGCGGCCTCGACGGCGGCGCGCATGGCCTTGGGATAGGCGTGCAGAGTGAGCATGGTCATGCCCATGCGGGCAATGTTCTCGACGCCCTTCGCCACCGTATTGTCGATGTCGAGCAGCTTCATGTCGAGGAAGACCTTCTTGCCGCTTGCGGCAAGGTCGCGGGCGAAGTCGAGCCCGCCGGCGAAGACGAGCTGGTAGCCCACCTTGTAGAAGGCGATTTCGTCGCCCAGTTCCGCGACGACGGCCTCGGCCTGCTTGAGCGTCGGTACGTCCAGGCCGACGATCAGCCGGTCGCGCATGTCGTTGGCCGCGCTCACGGCTCGGCCCGGTCGCTCAGCAGTTTCGCATGCTCGATGAGTGTGCGGCACAGTCTTTCCATCCCCTTGCGCAGCCTCTCCTGGCGGAAATTGCCGTCCTCGTCGAAGGCTTCGGCGGCATTGGGCACCGAAACCTGCGGCGCGATGACTTCCATCTGGCAATGCGCCAGCACGGCACGCAGATGGTTGGCGGAGCGGATGCCGGCGAAATGCCCGTCGGAGGAGGAACACAAAGCAACCACCTTGCCCGGCAGCGGCCGCAGGGTGGTGTTGCCGTCGCGGCGCACGCGGCTCACCCAGTCGATGGCGTTCTTGAGCAGCGGCGGCATGGAGCCGTTATATTCCGGCGTCGCGATTAGCAGCGCATCATGCTCGACGAACTGGCGCGCCAGCTTGACGGCGTTGCCCGGCACGCCCTTTTCCTTCTCCAGATCCTGATCCATGATCGGAAGGTCGTAGTCCGCCAGCGAGATGCGGGTGACTTCCGCGCCCTGCAAGGCGAGTTCCCGCTGGGCGATATCGGCGACGCGGCCGGAATAGGCGCCCTGGCGGGTCGAGCCCGCGAAGACCAGTATTCTGGGAGAAGCAATCATTCCCGCCCGCTCACTGCCTGGCCCGGGGAAGCACGGGCTCGCCGCGGCTGTAGAGCCATAGCTGCGTCGGCGGAATGTTGCGGACGATGAAGTTGAAATGCGTGACCCGGTAATTGCCCATGCCGGGCGGCACCGGCGATTTCGGCCCATAGGTGAGCTGCACGATCGGCCGGCCCGGCGCCAGCCTGTCGAGCAGCGACTCGACATAGTGCACGCGCTGCTGCACCGGGAAATTCAGCAGCGGCACGCCGGAAACGACCGAATCGAACATCGGCACCTGCGCGCGGGGCAAGGTGCCGTCGATATCGAACGCATTGCCATGGATCACATTCACGTCGGGATAGCCGTGCCGCAGGTGGCGGACGAAATCCTCGGAATATTCGATCAGATGAAGATCCTTCGGCGCAATGCCGCGCGCGAGGATGGCCTTGGTGATGACGCCGGTGCCCGGTCCGAGCTCCAGAACCGGCAGGCCGGAATGCGGATCGCAGACCGAGGCCATCTTGCGCGCCGTGACCGAACTCGTCGGGATGATCGATCCGACCTCGCGCGGCTTGGCTACCCAGCCCTTGAAGAAGCGCAGTTCCTCATCAAAGCGCTCGGTGAATGCCTTGCGCAGTCCAGGTCGCGTCGTCATCCGGGTCCTCCTCTTGGCGGCCTTCTCTTAATTACGGTCAATCACGCATGAGGCAAGTGGTTCGCCGCTTCTGTCCCCCGCATCATTGTTCCCGCGCAAATTCGGGACGGAAACGCCGCTCGCCTGCGGGAACCGCCTACTCACCGAAAGACTCGAAGAAATCCTTCATCCGGCTGAAGAAGCCGGCAGATTGGGGGCTGTTCTCGGTCGAGGAGAGCTTCTCGAACTCCTCCAGAAGCTCGCGCTGGCGGCGCGACAGGTTCTGGGGCGTCTCGACGGCCACCTGAATGTAGAGATCGCCGACCTGCGGCTGGCGCAGGATCGGCATGCCCTTGCCCTTGAGCCGGAACTGGCGCCCGTTCTGCGTGCCGTCCGGCACTTTCACGCGGGTCTGCGTCCCGTCGAGGGTCGCGACCTCGAATTGCCCGCCGAGCGCGGCGGTCGTCATCGAGATCGGCACCTTGCAATAAAGGTCCGCGCCGTCGCGCTGGAAGAATTCGTGCGGCTTGACCGACAGGAAGATATAGAGGTCGCCCGAAGGGCCGCCGCGCATGCCCGCCTCGCCCTCGCCGGCGAGCCTGATGCGGGTGCCGTCCTCGATGCCCGACGGAATATTGACCGACAGCGAACGCTCTTCCGTGACGCGGCCCTGCCCGGCGCATTTCGGGCACGGATCCTTGATCGTCTGGCCGCGCCCCTGGCATTGCGGGCAGGTCCGCTCGATGGAGAAAAAGCCCTGGCTGGCGCGCACCCTGCCGGAGCCGGAACACATGGCGCATGTCACCGGCGACGTTCCCGGCTTCGCGCCGGAGCCGGAGCAATCCGTACAGGTGATGGAGGAGGGTACGCGGATCTGCGCCGTCTTGCCGGTGAAGGCCTCCTCCAGCGTGATCTCCATATTGTAGCGCATGTCGGCGCCGCGCTCGCGACCGCCGGAGGAGCGGCGGCGCCCGCCGCCCATCATCTCGCCGAACAGGTCCTCGAAAATGTCGGAGAAGCCGCCGCCGCCGAAACCGCCGCCCCCGCCGCCCATGCCTTGCTCGAAGGCGGCATGGCCGAAGCGGTCATAGGCGGCCCGCTTCTGCGGATCCTTGAGAATCTCGTAGGCTTGGTTGATTTCCTTGACCTTGTGCTCGGCATCAGCATCGCCGGGATTGCGATCGGGATGATATTTCATCGCCAGCTTGCGGAATGCGCTTTTCAGGGCGCCATCGTCGCACTCCCTGGTGACGCCCAGCATTTCGTAGAAATCTGCCTTCGACAAGAATTCCGTCTCCGAACGATTGGCAACCCGCTCCGATCCATCGACCGGCAAGTCACAAGCTTGCGCTCCAGATGGCGATTCGCACGCGCAGACGCAAGATGAGAAGCGTCAATACCCGTCTGAACGGGGCAAACAAGCCGTATTTGCGCAGCGATGGGCCAGAGCGCCTTCGCCAAGCGAAACGACCCGGCAGTGCCGGGCCGTTTCTGATCTCACATCATGAGTCGCGTCAGGCGACGGCGCCGTTGATCCAGGCCGAAAGCGCCGTCTTCGGCGCAGCACCAACCTTGGTATCGGCCGGCTGGCCGTCCTTGAACAGCATCAGGGTCGGGATCGAGCGCACGCCGAACTGCGCCGCCAGTTCCGGGTTCTCGTCAATATTGACCTTGGCGATCTTGACCTTGCCGCCAAGCTCGGTCGCGATCTCTTCCAGCGCCGGAGCGATCATCTTGCAGGGGCCGCACCACTCTGCCCAGAAATCCACGACGACCGGCTCGGCCGACTGGATCACGTCGCTCTGGAAGTTGTTCTTGTCGATCTTGACGGTCGCCATCATGGTCTCCTTTGACCTGAAAATCATATCGCCCGAATGTGGGACTTGCAGCGGACTGCTTCAAGCCGTGTTTTGTCACGCCTCCGAGAGGGCGGCAAGGGTGGTCTCCATCCGCGCTGCCGGAACGGGGACCAGAGCCGGCCCGCCGGTGAAGAGAAGCGCCGCCTCGACAGCGTGATCCGGATAGAGCGGCTGGAGCAGCGCCCGATAGAGGGCGAGCTGGGCGACATAGGCGGGCGGCACCGTGTCGAGCCCGCCGGGAACGATGCGGTTGGTCTTGTAGTCGACGATCAGCACCCGGCCGGTCTCGACGGCGAGCCGGTCGATCTTGCCCGTGACCGCGCGGTCCTGCCCGCCGATGCGAACGGTACCCATCAGGTTGACTTCCGCCCGCGAGCCGGGCCGGAAAAGGGCGGCGAAACGCTCGTCGCCGAGGATTTCCAGTACCGATGACAGGGCCGAATCGCGCTCCTGTTGCGGCCATTCGGCCCCGGCGAGATCGAGATAGCGACGCGCGGCCGCCTCGCGTTCCGCTTCGGGCAGGCCAGGCAGGAGCTGGAGCATGCGGTGGATCGCCGTGCCGCGCGCAATGGCGAGGCTCTCCGGTTCCGCCGGATCGAGAACGGGCGAGCGCGGCATGCGCCCCGACGCATCGTCCTCATCGGCCACCAGCGCGGCGCCGGATGGCCGCAGAGGGCGCGGCAGTGGCGGCGCGGGCGGAAGCGGATGCGCGAACAGGTCCGGCAGCAGTTCGACCGGTTCCATCGCCACGGCCGGCGTCGATGGCGGCGCGACAGGAGCGGGCGGATTGATGCGGAAGCGCCAGACCGGCTTGCACGCCTCGGGCCCCGGCATTTCTTCCGCCTCCGGCGCGCCTGCCAGCGCGGCGCTCACCATCGCATGCCATGTGTCGGCGCGGCGTCCCTTCACGCCATGATAGCCGCAGACGATCAGCCGGTCCTCGGCGCGCGTCATGCCGACATAGAGGAGCCGGCGATATTCCTCCTCCGCCAGCGCGCCGATCGCGCCGCCCAGCACACGGGCAAACTCGTTCTTCGCGTTGCCGGCACGCCAGAGCCATCCGTCGCCTTCCCAGAGGCGCTTTTTCGGCGCAAAGCGCAGCAGCAGCGGCTGGTGCTGCGCGCTGAAGGGCGCGCTGCCGGGGTCGACGAGGAAGACGATGGGCGCTTCCAGCCCCTTGGCGGCGTGGACGGTCATGATCCTGACCTGGTCGCGGCCGTGCTCCATCTCGCGCTTGATCTCGGGGGCTGCCATATCCATCGTGGCGATGAAGCCCTCGAGGCCGGCCGTGCCGCTGCGCTCGGCGGCGAGAGCGAAGGCCAGGAATTCATCCAGAATGTCGGCAGCATCCTCGCCGAGACGTGCGATGAGGCGCGCCCGCGCCCCTTCCCGCCGCGCCGTGCCCGCCAATATGCCGGCATAGAATTCGAAGACGGGGCGGAAGGCTGCCGCATCGCGCCATTCTTCCAGCGTCTCCACGATTCCCGCACATTCCAGATCGTCGCCGGCAGCGCGGCGCAGCATGTCGAAAAGCGGTTCGCTTTCGCCGCGCGCCACCGCCAGTTCGCGCAGGCGGTCCTCGGTCATGGCGAAGATCGGGCTGCGCAGCAGCGCGGCGAGAGAGAGATCGTCATGCGGCTGCAAGGCAATGCGGCCGATGGCCAGCAGGTCCTTGACCGCAATATGGTCGGTCAAAAGCAGCCGGTCGGCGCCGGCCACCGGGATTTGCCGCCCCGGCTGCTTCAGCGCCCGCGACAAGGCATGGACGAAGCGGTCACGCTTGCGCACCAGAACCATCACGTCGCCCGGCCGAATCGGCCGGCCCTTGCCTTCGAGAAGGTCGCCGTTCCTGATCCAGCCGGCAATCTGGTCGGCGATAGCCTCCGCCAGGCGTACCGCCGGCGCGGAAGCGTGGTCGATCGCCTCGGTCCAGTCGTCCGGCTGTTCCACCGCTTGCGGTCCGAGCGATTCCCAGATTTCGACATAGCCGGGCTCGCGCTCGCGGATCCAATCATGCCGCACCGGATCGCCCTGATGGCTCAGGCCCCGCGCGGCATCGCCCGTGGCGAAGACCCTGTCGACGGCCGACAGCACATCGCCGGTGGAACGGAAGGACTGGGTGAGCCTGACCTCCTCGAAAATCTCCTGCGCGCCGACGACACGCTCACGAAAGGCGCGGCCGCTGCGGGCGAAGGCGGCCGGCTCGGCGCCCTGGAAGGAATAGATGGACTGCTTTTCATCCCCAACCGCGAAGATGGTGCGGCGGATGTTCCCGCGCGATCCTTTGCCGGCGAAAAACTCCGCTGCAAGCTGCTCCACGACCTGCCACTGGTCGGGGCTCGTATCCTGCGCCTCGTCGAGCAATATGTGGTCGATGCCGCGGTCGAGCTTGAAGTGGACCCATGCGCTGGCTTCCTCGCGCGAAAGCAAGGCGGCGGTGCGGGTGATGAGGTCGCTGAAATCGAGGAAGCCGCGTGCGCGCTTGAGCGTCTCGTAGCGGCCGATCAGCCAGTCCGCCACCGTCAGCGCCGCGCGGGTGGCGGTGACCATGGAAAGCGTCGCGATCCTGTCGCGCGCGGCGACCAGCGCTTCGGTCGCCGCGGCATAGCGCTCCGGCAGGTCAGGGAGCCGGGCGACCAGAGCGCGCTTGAACGCGCTGTCGCCATAGGGCTTGCCGTCCGCCTTGAGCAGCCCGGCCGCGACGCCCTCCAGCCGCGCCACGGGGTCGGCAAGCGCGAAGGCCGGCTCGGCATCCGGCAGGATATTGTTGAGCACCGTGCCTGCGCCGGTGGCGTGGGCGGCCTCGGCGAAGGTGCGAAAGAATGCCGGGTCGAAACCGGGCAGCGGCCAGGCAGATGCCGCAAGGGCGGCAGCGGTCGTGTCCGGCGCGAAGCCGAATTCCGCGAACAGGCTCGCAAAGGGCTGCGGATCACCGGCCAGCTGGCCGATGAAGCCGGCAAGCTCGTTGCGGCTGCGCAGGATCGCCGAGAGCAGCTCGTCCAGCCCGCGCTCGCCGACACTCGCCAGAATATCGGCGAATGCGGTGGCCAACGCCACGCCGCGATCGCCGGCAGCGCCGTCGATGAGGTCGCGCCGCGCCTCGGCCAGAAGCGCGGCCTCCATCTGCGTATCCAGCATCTCGAAATGGCCGGCAATGTTCGCTTCCAGCGGAAACTGGTGCAGCACCGCCTCGCAAAAGGCGTGGATGGTCTGGATCTTCAGGCCGCCTGGAGTCTCCAGCGCCTGCGCGAACAGGCGCCGTGCGCCGTCGCGCTCCTCGCGGCCGGCGGGCCGGCCGGTGATGTCGGCGATTTCCTTGCCCAGTTCCTCATCGGGCAGGGTCGCCCAGCGGGCAAGATCGCGGAAGACGCGGTTGGACATATTGGCCGCCGCGGCGCGTGTATAGGTGAGGCAAAGGATCCGCGACGGCTCGGTGCCCTGCAGAAGCAGGCGCACGACCCGCCGCGCCAGAACATGCGTCTTTCCCGACCCGGCATTGGCCGACACCCAGGCCGAGCGCGACGGGTCGGAGGCGCGCGCCTGCGCTTCGAGCGTGGCCAGAGGGACATGGCGCTTCATGCGTCGTCCCCTTCGTCGCTGGCGCCGGCCGACCATTCGAGCACCCGCGCCAGATGGTCGTATTCGCCGTCCATGTCGCCCTCGCGAAACGGCAGCGCGCGCGATTTGTAGCCGGATTCCAGCAGCTTATAATGGGCGACGAGCAGTTCCAGCCGCCGCCAGGCATCCTCCGCCAGATCATCCGCCGAACGCGGCGTCTTCTTGTATTCGAGGACGGACTCCTCCTTCACCTCGCCGTTGGCCTTGAGGCGGACATAGGCAAGGTCGGCCGGCATGAGCTGCCCTGCCGCCTCGAAACCGCCACGCATCAGAAGCGCGCCTTCCAGCGCAAGCTGCGGCGAAAGCAGGGTGTGTGCCTGCGCCTTCGTCGGCGAGGAGCCCGTCTTGAAGTCGAGTATGTCGGCCACGCCGCCAGCATGGAGGTCGATCCGGTCGGCGCGTCCCGACAGGGTCACGCCGGATATGCCGATCGGGACCGGCTTCGACTTGGCCTCCGCGAGCCGCGCGACGATGCCGTGCGGACGGACGGAACGCTCCCAGAGGATGAAATGCGGCACCATGGCCATGAAGCGCGGCCACCAGACGGCGACGATGTCGCGCGGCAGCGCCTCGGCCGCGAAACAGGTGCGGCCGGCCGCGATCAGCCGCGCTTCGGCATCCGGCGCGTGCGGATCGGCGCCCGACAGCGCGAAGGCATGCAATATGTCGTGGAACAGGTTGCCGCGCTCGATCGCGTCCGGGTCGCGCACCAGCGGGTCGATGCGCCGCAGCCGCAGGATGCGCCGTGCATAGACGGCGTAGGGGTCGCGCCGCAGCGTCTCCACTTCGGTCACCGAGAAGCGCTTCGGCCGCAGGTCGACCGGCGGCCTTGGCTCGGGGCGTGGGGCCGGCGTAACCGGCGGGGCGGCTTCGAGCGCACGGCCCCAGGCGATGAAGCGCGCGCCGCGCCGGCGCATCGCGGCGGTCTCATCCGCGCCGGCGATGGCGGTCATGCGCTGGAGCCAGCGCGAGGCGATGGACGGCGAATCGCCCGACCGCAGGGCGCGGGTCAGCACCACTTCGGGCATGCCCATCGCCATGGTGAAATCATGCGCCGCCTGGCCGATCCGCCGTTCGGGCGGCGCGAGCTCCAGCCCCGCCTTCATCACCCGCGACATGAAACGGTCGGCGGTGGCGCGGCGCGGCCAGCTTCCCTCGTTGAGGCCGCCGATCACCAGCGTGTCGACGCTTTGCAGCCGCGCTTCCAGCGTTCCCCATATGGCGACGCGCTGGTCCGCGCCGGGGCGTGGCTTCACCATCGCGCCCGCCAGCAGGGCGTCGAGAATGGCGGGCCATTCGCGCGCGGCGAAGGTGAAGTCATGCCCGGCGGCGCACAATTCGCGCAGCACCTGCGCCAGCGCCTCGCCCGCCTCTCCCGCATAAAGCTGTCCGAGATCGCCGGTCTCGTCGCAGCCCAGCGCCTCGAGCGCCCGGACGCTGGCGGCAGCGGCCTCGGGCACCGATACCTCGCGGCCTGCCATTGCGCGAAGCGGCGTCAGCGCGGCTTCGATTGACTGGAGAAGGCGCTGCGCGGTCGCGACCGACGCTTGGCCAATACGGCGCAACCAGAAGGGGGCGTATTCGGACTGCCGCAAGGCAGCCAGCCGCGCATCGAAATAGGCCGGAAAGCCTTCGGATACCGGCCGGCCGGCACCTCCCCGGAAGGCGATGAGGTCGATCGTTTCGGCAGCGCTGCGGACGATGCCGCGCGGCATGCCGCAACGCAGGAGCGGATGCTTGACCAGCGAGAGCAGGCCGACCGGGTCGACCTCGCCGGTACCGGCCGCGATCGCAAGTGACAGCAGGGTTGCCGGCGGCGTCGCGGCAAGCGCCCGCCCGCCCGAATCGTCAGCGGTGATGCCGAAGCGCTGCAATGCCACCGCGACACGGCGCGCCAGTTCGCGGTCAGGCGTCACCAGCGCCGCGCTGCGGTTGCCGTCGCTCACAGCATGTCGCAAGGCGACCGCGATTGCCTGCGCCTCCTCGCGCTCGTTGGCCGCCTCCACCAGCGCCACGCCATCGAGGCCCGCAGCTATGCCGGCCTGCCAGAGATCGGTGGTTTCCGCTGGCCGCAGCGCGTCGGAGACGAAGCGTGCGCGGGCGGCCAGATCAGGCCGTGCCGCCGCGATCTCGATGACCGACTCACGTGAAACGCCCAATCGGGCGAGCAGCTTGTGCAACCCGTATTGCGGATGGCCGAAGGTGGACGGCGGGGCATCCGGGCGGTCGAGCTCGGCCCAGGCGCGGGCATCGATTTCCTTGTCCAGGCCGGGCAGCACCACAGCACCCTGCGGGCAGCGCGCGATCGCCGCAAGGAGACGGGCCGTCGCGGGAATCGAGCCGGTCGAGCCGGCGGCGATGACGGGGCCGGGCGGCGGGTTGCGGGCGATCCGGGCGGCCTCGGCGTCGATCATGGCGCTACGATGCGCACTGGGGCTGGAGCGCTGGCGTTCGGCAAGCTGAGCCGGCAAATAATCTGTCACGATAGACAGGAATTCGAGCGTGATCTGCCACCAGCCTGCCAGTTCATCGGGGACGAGGCCGGCCAGCCGCGACCAGTCGCCGCCATCGGTCTCGATCTCGTCGATCAGCGCCGCAAGATCGCCGGCCAGCCAGACCGCATCGGCCGCCGAAGCCGGCACGGTGACGTCCTCGCCGAAGCGCGCGGCGACATGGGCGGGGATACGGCTCTTCCAGGCCTGCACCAGCGGCGCCAGCATTAGCAGCCGGTCGATCGCGGCAATGGGCGGCGCGAGCGACAGGGCCGCGGCGCCCGGCTCGAAGCTCTGGGCATCCTCCTCGAACTCGCCGAGCGGGCGGATGGTCGGCAGGATAGCCGAGCCGGCGCCGATTTCGGCCACGAAAGCGGCACGCAATTCGCGGGCGGCACGCCGTGTCGGCACATAGATCGTCACGCCGGCCAGCGCCAGCGGATCGCCATCATCGCGAAAACCGGGGACCAGCGTTCCATCGCGCAGGGCGCGCGCCAGCGTGGGGAGAAAGGGCACGCCAACCGGAATGGAGAGAAGGCGGGCCGGCCGTTCTTCCGTCGCCATCATCTGCCGCCGTGGCGCGCGACCGCCAGCTCGGCGGCCGGTATGGCGTCGGGCGTGCCGACGGTGATCCAGTGTCCGTCCATCACCATGCCGAACAGCCGACTTGCGGTGATGGCCCGGTCGAAATAGCGGTTGAGCGAATACGGTTCCGCCGAGGCGCCGGCGAAGATGCGCGGATGGATGATGCCGGCCCCGGCATAGATCAGGCCGTTGGAAGCACCGGCGGCACGCGCGAGGCGGCCATCCTCGCCGCGGATGAAATCCGGGCCGCCCGAATGGCCGGTGGCGGCTTCGGTGTCTGCCAGCATGAGCAGAATATCCATGGCCGTGCCGTCCCAGGCAAGCGCAAGCCGCCGCAGGTTCGGCTCCCCGGCATCGAGCCAGAACGTATCGGCATTGACAATGTAGAAGGGCGCGTCGCCGAGCAGCGGCAGGGCCTTGACGATGCCACCAGCGGAATCGAGCAACAGATCACTTTCGTCCGAAATGGCGATGGCCGGGGCCTTTCGCCCTTCGACATGGCGCGCGATCTGATCGCCAAGATAGTGGACATTGACCACCGCGCGGGTCACGCCGGCGCCTGCCAAGCTATCGAGCCCGCGATCGAGCAGGGTCTTGCCGGCGATCCTTACCAGCGGCTTCGGGATCGTGTCCGTGATCGGCCGCATGCGCTTGCCGAGACCTGCCGCCAGGACCATGGCCGTTTGCGGCGCGGTCATGATACCTGCCCGTCGACGATTCCCAGCCGGCGATAGGCCTCGCTGACCGGCGCAAGCGCCGGATGCGCGAGCGCCCGCGCCAGATAGGCGCGGATGCGCGGCAGGTGGCGCAGGTAATGCGGCTTGCCGTCGCGCCGGTCGAGGCGCACGAAGATGCCCAGAATCTTGGAATTGCGCTGCGCGGCCATGACCGCATAGGCCGCCGCGAAGGCGGCGCGGTCGAACGCGGTCGATGCTTCACGCCGCGCGCAATAGGCGGCGACCGTCGCGGCCTCCAGTTCGGGCGATATGTCGACGCGGGCATCCATGGCGAGCGATGCGACATCATAGGCGGATGGGCCGATGAGCGCATCCTGGAAGTCGAGGATGCCGACCCGGTCGTTGCCATGGAGATGATCGCGCCAGATCAGGTTGGGCGAGTGGTAGTCGCGCAGGACGAGCGAGGTTTCCGCCGTTTCGAGATGCGTGAAAACCGCATCCCATGCGGCGGCGAAATCGGCGCGCCGGTCGGCGGTAGCTGGGTGGCCGGTCACGCGCGGCACGTACCAGTCGAGCAGCAATTCGGTCTCGATCGCCATCGCATCGCGATCATAGGCCGGCACGCGATAGCCGACACCCGGCGCGACGCGGATATCGGCCGGCCAGCGAATCGCATGCATGTCGGCCAGCACCCGTGCTGCGGCGGCATAGCGCTCCGCGACCGGTTCTCCATCGCGCAAAAAAGGCTCGGCGCCGAGGTTTTCGATCAGAAGCAAGCCGGCATCGAGATCGCTTGCATGGATGGCCGGCGCGGCGAAGCCTGCATCGCGCAAAAGCATGTCGACGGCGACGAAGGGCGTGACCGATTCGGCCAGTCGGGCGATGCGGCTGTAGGGAAGTCCGTCGCGGATGGGCGGGCCATCCGGCTGGCGCGGCGCGTTCATCAGTACGCGCGGTGGCTCCCCCGCGACCGCCACGCTTTCATAGGCGCGCGCCGAGGCGTCGCCCTGAAGATAAGCGCGGTCCGCTTCGACCCATCCTGCCTGGGCAAGAAAGTCACGGATCGCCAGGCTGCGCGCGATGCGGGCGAGCGCTTCGGGCGGACCGGAGATGGCCGCGGTGCGGCCCGGGCCTTCCTCCGCGAGGCCGATATGGATCGCGTCGGCGGGGAGACGGGTTTCCGCCCGCTCCGGCCATTCGACCAGCACCAATCCATCGGAAGCCGCCTCGTCGAAACCGAGCTCGTCGAGTTCGGAGGGCTCGGCGAGGCGGTAGAGATCGTAATGCCTGACCGGAAAGCGGGCGGCATATTCCTGTACCAGCGTGAAGGTGGGGCTGGGTACCTCAAGCGCGGGATCGCCGGTCAGGGCGCGGATGACCGCGCGCGCCAGCGTGGATTTTCCCGCGCCGAGATCGCCATGAAGGGCGACGACATCGCCCGCCTTCAGCGCGCCGGCGAGATCGTTTCCGAGCCGCGTGGTGGCGGCCTCATCCGGAAGATGGCGCTCGACCGGCATGGCCCGCCGCTATTCCGCTGCCGCACGCACGCCGAGCGGCGTTGCCGGAAACCGGCAGATCACCGTGGTTCCCGCACCCTTGCCCGTCTCGATGCTCACCGTGCCCCCATGCAGTTCCACAAAGCTCTTGACGATGGAGAGGCCGAGGCCGGCGCCGCGCTTGCGCCCGCCATTGGCGCGCGGCTCGAAGCGCCGGAAGGCGCTTTCGAGCATCTCGCCCGGCATTCCGGGGCCGTCGTCACGCACCGAGAATTCGACGCCGTTCGCCCATTGGCGCGCCGTCAGCAGCACGGTGCTTCCTTCGGGCGCATGATTGGCGGCATTGCTCAAAAGGTTGAAAAGAACCTGGCGCACCCGCTGCTCGTCGCCATGGAAGGAGGCCGGCGCTCCGGCCGTGTTCAGCCGCAGGGTGATGTCGTGTTCACGCAGCCTTTCCCGGATCAGTTCGGCCGCCGCCTCGACGGTGCGCTGCACCGGCACTTCGCCGAGGTCGAGCTCCATGATGCCGGCATCGACGGTCGCAAGATCGAGTATGTCGTTGACGATCGTCAAAAGCACCGACGAGGACGAGCCGATATGCTCCACATATTCGCGCTGGCGCGGATTGAGCGGACCCGCCTGTTCGAGGCCGAGCAGTTCGGTGAAGCCGATAATGTTGGTGAGCGGCGAGCGCAGCTCGTATGAGACGTGCTGGACGAAATCGTTCTTGAGCTGGTCGGCGCGCTGCAGCGCGTCGTTCTTCTCCTTCAGCGCCCGTTCGACATTGACGCTGTCGGTCACGTCCACGAAGGTCAGCATCACCTGCCCGTTCGGCAGGTGGATGACGGCATAACGAAGCACCGCGCCTTCCCTGAGTTCCACCTGGCCGTGGCGGTCGCGGCGCTCGTCGTCGAAGCCGGTCGCAGCGGCAACGAAATCGCCCCACGGGCTTTCTGTGACCGAGCTCTGGCAGAAGGTGCGGATGGCGGAGATGTGCGTGCCGGGCCGCACCAGCGCGCGGTCGATGCCCCACAGGTCGGCAAAGGCCGGGTTGGACAGCCGGACGCGGCCGTCCGGACCGAAAACCGCCACGCCTTCCGCCAGATTGTCCAGCGTCTCGCCCTGAACGCGAACGGCCGAATTGTAGCGGCTTTCCAGATCGATCTTTTCCGTCAGGTTCTCGAAGACCCAGACGACGCCGCCGGTGGGCTGCGGCGTGGCGACGACGCGCAGCGTGCGGCCGTCGGGCAGGTGCCACCAATGTTCCTGCGCATCCACCGCCTGATAGGCCGAAAGCAGGTTTTCCTTCCAGCGCCGCCATTCGGGCTGTTCGGCCAGCTTGCCGTCGCTGCGCAGCCTGTCGAGCAGAAGCGCATGTTCAGGCTGGCCTTCCAGGAAAGCGGACTCGAGCTCCCACAGTTTCTGGAACGCCTGATTGAAGAATTCCAGCTTGCGGGTGGCGTCGAAGATCGCAACCGCCGTGTTGAGCTGGTCGAGCGTCGTCGCATGGCTGCGGACGGTGCGCGCATATTCCTCGCGCACATTGGCGATCTCGCTGACATCGGCGCCGATGCCGGCGGAACCGGCATCGCTCATCACGTCGGTGACGCTGAAGACATGCCTGTCGCCGCGCACGACGGTCGAAACGTCCTGCCTGAACACCGGTACCGCGCGATGCTGGCGAGCGATCAGTTCGCGCGACTGGGTGCCGAGGAGCTCGCGCGCTTCCTGCACCGCATGGTGCGGCGTCGCGCCCTCGACGGCCTCGGCATAAGCCTTGTTGACCCAGCTCAGCCGCCCGTCGGCATCGCGGATCCATATCGGCATCGACAGCGCATCGGCAAGGCCGAGCAGCACTTCATGTTCGGCCTGCAGGCGCTGGTGCTCGATCTTGAGCCTTGCATGCCCGCGCTCGGCCGCCGACAAGGCGGAGAAACGCAGGACGCGCGCGCCTGGCGAAAGCCGGCCCTGTGCCTCCAGCAGCGTGCCGCTCTGCGCCTCGACCACGAGGTCGAAGGCGCGCTCTTCATCGCGCAGGCCTGCGAGGGCGCGTTCGAGCGCAGCTGCCGAGCGCGGCTCCAGCCAGCGGCCGAATGCCAGGAAGGCGGCGCGTTCCTCGGGAACGCCGCTGCCAGTTGGAAGCTCGCCGACGATATCCGGCTTGCTGTTGCCCTTGATCCATACAACGGAGCGCTGGTCGCGCAGATGCAGCAATGCGTCGGAACGCTGTACGGCGCGTTGCAGCATCGCGACGCGGCCGCGAAGGTTCAGGTTCTCGGCCTCGCTGCGGCCGCGCTGGCGGATGAGCCAGATGGCCGACAGCATGGCCGCGCCGGTCACTCCGGCGAAAACGGCGAACTGGATGACTTCAAGCGTGCCGACAGATACGCCGGCGATCGGCAGGATGCCCGCCTGTTGCGCATGGACGGAACCGCTGGAAAGGAGGCTGCCCGTGACCGCGGCGAAAAGGCCGGCACCTCGCAAGGGAATCGAACGTCCCTTCCCACCGGAATCGTTTCGCCGGCCACAGCCGGCATTTCCCGCCTCGCGCGGGATATCCGCTGGCATGCCCTTGTGTCCTCTCCGCTGCCCGATTGGCAAAGCCGCCGCGCGGCCTCCCCGCGGCCGTCGCGAATCACACTGTACAATTTCACCGAATCGACGGGAAGGAGCAGGCGCGGACAAAAAGAGCGGGCGCTCTTGTCAAGCGCCCGCTCTCAATATGTTGTGGGTCTGACTACCGAAATTAGTAGCGGTAGTGTTCCGGCTTGAACGGGCCCTTCTGCTCGACGCCGATATAGGCGGCCTGCTCGCCGGAAAGCTCGGTCAGCTTGGCGCCGACCTTGTCGAGGTGCAGGCGGGCGACCTTCTCGTCGAGGTGCTTGGGCAGCACATAGACCTTGTTTTCGTACTGGCCGTGCTTGGTCCAAAGCTCGATCTGGGCGAGCGTCTGGTTGGTGAAGGAGGCCGACATGACGAAGCTCGGATGGCCGGTGGCATTGCCGAGGTTCAGCAGGCGGCCTTCCGATAGCAGGATCATGCGATTGCCGCCGGGGAAGGTAATCATGTCCACCTGCGGCTTGATGTTGGTCCATTTCAGGTTGCGCAGCGCCTCTACCTGAATCTCATTGTCGAAGTGGCCGATATTGCCGACGATCGCCATGTCCTTCATCGAGCGCATGTGGTCGACGGTGATGACGTCCTTGTTGCCGGTGGTGGTGATGACGATGTCGGCGGTCGGCGCGGCGTCGTCCAGCGTCACGACCTCGAAGCCGTCCATCGCCGCCTGAAGCGCGCAGATCGGGTCGACCTCGGTCACCTTGACGCGCGCGCCGGCGCCCTGGAGCGAGGCAGCCGAACCCTTGCCGACGTCGCCATAGCCGCAGACCACGGCGACCTTGCCGGCCATCATCGTGTCGGTGGCGCGGCGGATGCCGTCGACCAGCGATTCCTTGCAGCCATATTTGTTGTCGAACTTCGACTTGGTCACGCTGTCATTGACGTTGATCGCCGGGAAGGGCAGCAGACCGCGCTTCTGGAGCTGATAGAGGCGGTTGACGCCGGTCGTCGTCTCTTCGGTCACGCCGCGGATCGCATCGCGGTTCTTGGTGAAGAAGCCCGGCGTCGCAGCCATGCGCTTCTTGATCTGCGCGAAGAGGATTTCCTCTTCCTCATTGCCCGGCTTGGACAGCACGTCCTCGCCCGCCTCGGCGCGCGCGCCGATGAGGATGTACATGGTGGCGTCGCCGCCATCGTCGAGGATCATGTTGGTCGGGCCGCCATCCGGCCACTGGAAGATCTTGTCGGTATATTCCCAGTACTCGGTCAGGCTCTCGCCCTTCACCGCGAAGACCGGCGTGCCGGCAGCCGCGATGGCCGCCGCCGCATGGTCCTGGGTTGAGAAGATGTTGCAGGAGGCCCAGCGCACGTCGGCGCCCAGCTCCTTCAGCGTCTCGATCAGCACCGCCGTCTGGATGGTCATGTGCAGCGAGCCGGAAATGCGCGCGCCCTTCAGCGGCTTGGCGGCGCCGAATTCGGCGCGGCTGGCCATCAGGCCCGGCATTTCGGTTTCGGCGATCTCGATTTCCTTGCGGCCCCAATCGGCCAGCTCGATATCCTTGACGACGTAATCCTGTGTGCCGGACATTTGCTGCTCCGCGTCTCTCGTTTGCAATTGGATGCGCCGCCAAAGGGCGGCATTCGGTGGCTTGCCTATCAGAAGGCGGCCCGCCTAACAATGGGACATAAAGAAATCCTTATCCCTCTATGTCGGCGGCCCGGCATTCTGCCGCATGGGAAACGGTCAGATTTCCTCGCCGAAACGGTCGGCCACGAGCTGCGCCAGCGCTTCCATCGCCTCGGCCGCCTGCGGGCCGGTGGCGCTGACCCTGATGCAGCAGCCGGGACTGGCGGCCAGCATCATCAGGCCCATGATGGATGTCCCGCCGACGGTCATGCCGTCCTTCTCGACTTCCACCATGGCCTCGAACTGGCCGGCGAGCTGGACGAACTTGGCCGATGCGCGGGCATGAAGCCCGCGCTGGTTGACGATCGCGAGCTCGCGCATGATCGGCTTCTGGCCGGAGGGATCGGCTCTCATTTGGCGGTGAGGACCTGGCTGGCGACGTTGATATATTTGCGGCCGGCAGTCTGTGCCTCGTCCAGAGCGACCTGCATATCGTCATTGCGGCGCACGCTGGTCAGCTTGATGAGCATGGGCAGGTTCATGCCGGCGATCACCTCGACCGCGCCCGGCTTCATCACCGAGATCGCCAGGTTGGAGGGCGTTCCGCCGAACATGTCGGTGAGGATAATCACCCCGGAGCCTGAATCGACGCGCGCCACCTCGGCGACGATATGCGCGCGGCGTTCCTCCATATCGTCGTCCGCGCCAATGGCGACGACGCCGAACTGCTGTTGCGGCCCCACGACATGTTCCACCGCGTGCCGAAACTCGTCAGCCAGATGGCCGTGCGTGACGAGCACGAGTCCGATCATGCCTTGCTTGGCTCCCGTCAAGCCCGGCTGTGCGGGCATGGTTCAAGACCGCTGACCCGAGAGGTCCGACGGCAAGGGCGCTATCTTGTCAGTGGCCGATGCGTTGACAAGCCCTAATTTCGCCCCGACGCGGCCAATTTGACGCAGGTGTGACAAGCCTGCTGCACTGCGTCAGCGGAAAGGCGCCACCCGCAGGAAGGCCAGTATCGCCGCGGCGGCGCGCTCGGCATTTTCCGTCGCCAGTTCGAGCATGGGAACCGCGACGCCAGCGATTTCCAGCTTGGCCGGTTCGGCGAAGCGCGGCGCCTGCTGCGCGGGAACGATCCGCACCAGCAGGTCGACCACCATTTGCGGTTCGTGCTCCACCCCGACGGGGCCAAAGCCGCGCACCTCGGCCAGACCGGCGATGGACGGCGGAACGGCAGCGACCAGCCGGCCGGCCGCAGCACGCAGGAACAGCTGATCGTCGCCGACGAGCCGCGCGAAACGCCCCGCCAGCCGCGCGGCGGCGATCAGCGCGAAGGCAAGCTCGGTCTTGCCAGCGCCGGACGGGCCGATGATCAGGACCCCCGATTGTTCCACGATGGCGGCGACGGCGTGGAAATTACTGGCCATGTCAGGCCTCGGCCGGCAGGGAAACCACGAAGCGCGCGCCGCGGACATCGCCCGGTTTGGTGCCGGGGATATTCTCGGCCGTCAGCGTGCCGCCATGCGCCTCGACGATCTGGCGGCTGATCGACAGGCCAAGACCGGAATTCTGGCCGAACGCCTCGCCGGCAGGCCGGTCGGTATAGAAGCGCTCGAATATTCGGTCGAGCGCGTCGGGGCGTATGCCGGGGCCGTTGTCGTCGATGGTGACGACGACCCGATTGCCGAGGCGCGAAAGGTTGACGGAGATCACCCCGCGTTCATCCGGCACGAAGGAGCGAGCATTCTCGATCAGATTGGTGATGACCTGACCGATGCGCAGGTCATGGGCGGTCACGAAATAGCCCTTCACGCCGGAAGGCAGCTTCGCGGCGATGAATTCGATCTCCGCATGCTTGTGGGCGCGGCCCATGTCGCGCGAAAGCGCGACCAGTTCCGTCAGCAGCTTCTTCATGTCGACGCGCGCGGCGTCCACGCGCGCGAGTTCGGCATCGAGGCGGGAAGCGTCGGAAATGTCGGTGATGAGCCTGTCGAGACGGCGCACATCGTGCTGGATAACCTCCAGCAACCGCTCGCGCGACGTCTCGTTCTTCGCCAGCGGCAGCGTTTCCACCGCGCTGCGCAGCGAGGTCAGCGGATTCTTCAACTCGTGGGCGACATCGGCGGCGAAGCTCTCGATCGCCTCGATCCGCGCATAGAGCGCATTGGTCATCTCGCGCAGCGCGATCGACAGGTTGCCGATCTCGTCCTGGCGCTCGGAGAAATCGGGGATCTCCTCACGCTTCTTGACGCCGCGGCGCACCCGCACGGCTGCCGCAGACAGGCGGCGAAGCGGGTTTGCGATGGTCGAGGCCAGCAGCATGGACAGGATCGCATTGACCACCGCCGCGACGCCGAACACGCGGAAGATCGCCTTGGTCTCCGCCGCCACGATGCGGTCGATGTCGCCGCCCTGGGTGGACAGCATCAGGACGCCGAGGACGGCGCGGAAGCGCTGGACCGGCACGGCGACCGAGACGATCATCTCGCCCTGTTCCGAAATGCGCACGATGGTGGAGGGACTGCCGGTGAGCGCGCTCGTCACCTCCGGGAAGGCGGAGCCGCTTCCTCCGGGCTGCTCGTAATAGATCGGCAGGTCCGTGCGGCGGAAGAAATCGGAAACGAACTTCTGCACCCGGTCGATCAGGCCGGGCGTCTCTTCTGCCACCGGGGGCAGGCCGTAGCGCAGGATCTGCCCGCGCGAATAGAGATGGCGCGAATCGAGGATGAGATTGGCGTCGCGGTCGTAGATGCGGGCGCGCACCCGCGTCGGCGAGATCAGCCGCCGCAAGACCGGCGCGACCCGCTCGGGATTGATCGGGAAGTCGAGGCTGTCGAGCTGGTCGGAGCCCGGCGGCAGGCTTTCCCCGGCCTGCAGCTCGAGCAGCTTCTCGGGATCGATGGTGATCGAATCCGTTTCCACCGTCGCCGAGGCGGCGATCGCCGCGGCGATGATCTCGCCCTGTGTCAGCAGGCTTTCGATGCGCGCCTGGACGAGGCCGTCACGGTACTGGTTGAGATAGAGGATGCCGACCACCAGCACGCCCAGCGCCGCCAGGTTGAGCGCCAGGATGCGCCGGGTCAGGCTGGAGAAGAAATAATGCCGCATCACCCGCCGCACGGGCAGGGTGACCCATGCAAGCCAGCGCAGGATATTTCTTGTACCCTTGCCGACGGGGGGCGTCGGCTTGTTGGATTCGGCAGTAACCGCCATCGACTGGTCCGCGCCCGGACGCCGGCATCAACCGATGCCCGCGTCCGCGTTTAACATTTCGCGCCGCGCCGGCTCCCGCCGGACGGCGTCGGACGCTCACACTTCGCGGAACCGGTAGCCGACCCCGTAGAGCGTCTCGATCATGTCGAAGTCGTCGTCGACCGCCTTGAACTTCTTGCGAAGCCGCTTGATGTGGCTGTCGATCGTGCGATCATCGACATAGACCTGCTCATCATAAGCGGAATCCATGAGCGAGTCGCGGCTTTTCACCACGCCGGGGCGCTGCGCTAGCGAGTGAAGGATCAGGAACTCGGTGACGGTGAGCGTGACGGGCTCGCCCTTCCAGGTGCAGGTATGGCGCTCCTGGTCCATGACAAGCTGGCCGCGCTCCAGCGAGCGCTGCTGGCCATTGGGCGCCTTGGCGCCGGCCTCGCGGGCGGACGCGCGGCGCAGCACCGCGCGCACGCGTTCCACCAGAAGGCGCTGCGAGAAGGGTTTGCGGATGAAATCGTCGGCGCCCATCTTCAGGCCGAAGAGTTCGTCGATCTCGTCATCCTTGGAGGTGAGGAAGATCACCGGCAGGTCGGTCTTCTGGCGCAGGCGCCGCAGCAGTTCCATGCCGTCCATGCGGGGCATCTTGATGTCGAGTATCGCCAGGTTCGGCGGCCGGGCCGACAGGCCCTCCAGCGCCGATGCCCCGTCCGTATAGGTCTCGACGCGATAGCCCTCCGATTCCAAGGCGATGGAAACGGAGGTCAGGATGTTGCGGTCGTCGTCGACCAGAGCGACTGTTGCCATGTCAAGTTGCTCCCTCATGAGCCGGCGTCCCTTCCTGCTGAACGCAGGTATAGGCGGACAAATTAGGTACAAAATGTGGCAGGCAATTCCAAGCCCATCGATCAGCCAGCAGGCCCAGCCTGTTCAAACAATATGCAGGCTTCCAGTCTAGCGATGAATTAAACGATTTAAAAGGAATTCAAAATTTTTAAATCGATTATTGATTTGAAATGGCTGGACTTTTCTGTTTCTGACCATGGCGCTCCGCTCCCCGGCCCACCAGATACGGTCCTGGCGCTGGCCCGGCGCGGGAAATTTTTCGGTTCACTCACCTAATCAGTAATGGGGGGAGCATGACGGACGTCGGCAAACGCAATCCTGCACTCGGCATCGACAAGGTCGGCCTGAGCACAGGCGGAAAGGTGCACTACAATCTTTCCGAGGCAGAGCTTTACGAAGAGGCCATGCGCCGCGGCGAGGCGACGCTGACCGCCGATGGCGCGCTCGTCGCCTATACCGGCCAGCACACCGGCCGCTCGCCGAAGGACAAGTTCGTCGTGCGCGACGCTTCCACCGAGGACCATGTCTGGTGGGACAACAACAAGCCGATCACACCGGCCCATTTCGAAAATCTCTACCAGGACTTCCTGGCCCATGCGAAGGATCTGGACCTGTTTGTGCAGGACCTCGTCGGCGGCGCCGACGAGACGCACAGCCTGCCGACCCGCGTCATCACCGAATATGCCTGGCATTCGCTGTTCATCCGCAACCTGCTGATCCGTCCCGACCGCGCCGCGCTCGACGCTTTCGTGCCGCAGATGACCATCATCGACCTGCCGTCCTTCAAGGCCGACAAGGAGCGCCACGGCGCGCGCAGCGAGACGATCATCGCCATCGACTTCTCGCGCATGCTGGTTCTGATCGGCGGCACCTCCTATGCCGGCGAGATGAAGAAGTCGGTCTTCACCGCCCTCAACTACATCCTGCCCGCAAAGCACGTCATGCCGATGCACTGCTCGGCCAATGTCGGCCCGGCCGGCGACAGCGCCGTCTTCTTCGGCCTGTCCGGCACCGGCAAGACGACGCTCTCGGCCGACCCGTCGCGCACGCTCATCGGCGATGACGAGCATGGCTGGAGCGAGCACGGCATCTTCAATTTCGAGGGCGGCTGCTACGCCAAGACCATCAAGCTGTCGGCCGAGGCCGAGCCGGAGATTTTCGCCACCACGAAGCGTTTCGGCACCGTGCTGGAGAATGTCGTGCTGGACGACCAGCGCCGGCCCGACTTCGACGACGGCCGCTACACGGAAAACACGCGCTGCGCCTATCCGCTGCATTTCATCCCGAATGCCAGCGACACCGGCCGCGCGCCACATCCGAAGAACATCATCATGCTGACGGCGGATGCGTTCGGCGTGATGCCGCCCATCGCCAGGCTGACCCCGGCGCAGGCCATGTATCACTTCCTGTCGGGCTACACCGCCAAGGTCGCCGGCACGGAAAAGGGCGTGACGGAGCCGGAGGCGACCTTCTCGACCTGCTTCGGCGCGCCCTTCATGCCGCGTCACCCGTCGGAATATGGCAACCTGCTGCGCGACCTGATCGCCGAGCACGGCGTCGATTGCTGGCTGGTCAATACCGGCTGGACCGGCGGTGCCCATGGCGTCGGCAAGCGCATGCCGATCAAGGCGACGCGCGCCTTGCTGTCGGCCGCGCTGGACGGTTCGCTCGCCCATGCGGAATTCCGCACCGATGAGAATTTCGGCTTCGAAGTGCCGGTCACCGTACCGGGCGTCGACAGCGCGATCCTCGACCCGCGTTCGACCTGGGCCGACAAGACCGCCTATGACAAGCAGGCGGCGCGGCTCGTGGGCATGTTCATCGACAATTTCGGCAAGTTCGAAGCCCATGTCGATGCCGCGACCCGCAGTGCGGCGCCGCATCTGAACGTCGCCGCGGAGTAAAATCCGGCATAGCCGCTACTGAAAGGCCCGCTTCGGCGGGCCTTTTTCTTTTGCGGTGAACCGTCATTGTCTTTAGGCAATTGCGAGCGCAATCCGTTCGCACCTTGCGGGAACGCCGATGGCTGACGACACCATTTTCATCCGCGCCGGCGTGACGATCGTGCCCGGCGACATTGAGGAGCAGTTCATCCGCGCCGCAGGGCCGGGCGGGCAGAACGTCAACAAGGTGTCGACGGCGGTGCAGCTGCGCTTCAATGCGCGCGACGCCGCCGGCCTGCCCGACGATGTGCGGGCGCGCCTGCTGCGGCTGGCCGGCCAGCGCGCCACCAAGGATGGCGTCATCGTCATCGAGGCGAACCGCTTCCGCACCCAGGAGCGCAACCGCGACGATGCGAGGCAAAGGCTCGTTGCGCTGGTCGCCAAGGCAGCCGAGCCGCCACCGCCGCCGCGCAAGAAGACGAAGCCGTCAAAGGGTGCGGTGGAGCGCCGCCTAAAGGCCAAATCGGGCCGTTCGACGATCAAGAAGATGCGCGGACGCGTCGCGCAGGACAGTTGAACACCCACTTCTAACCCGCACGGACCGGCCGATCCGGCGTCCTTTCGCGGGCAGGTGCAAAAGCGTTCTTCCAAATATCGCCCAGCAATGCCAATCTCCCGGCACTGAGTTCCAAGGAGACGACGATGGGCATTTTCGATTTCGTGAAATCAGTGGGCAAGAAGCTCGGCATTGGCGACGACGACGAAACCGCGCCGGATGCGGCCACGGTCAAGAAGGATCTGGACTCCTACGACCTCGGCACGAAGGACGTGCAGGTGGAGATCGTTGGCGACAAGGCGGTGCTGAAGGGGACCGTGAGCGACCAGTCGGCTTTCGAAAAAGCGGTCATCGCCGTCGGCAACACGCTGGGCGTCGGCAAGGTCGAGGCTGGCGAGCTCAAGGTGGAATCCGCACCAGCGGCCGCCGCGCCGGTATTCTACACCGTCAAGAAAGGCGACAATCTCTGGAAGATCGCCGAGGCCCAGTATGGCAAGGGCAAGGGCGCCAAGCACACCGTCATCTTCGAGGCCAACAAGCCGATGCTGACCCATCCCGACAAGATCTATCCGGGACAGGTGCTGCGCATCCCGCCACTCGACTGAGGCGAGCGAACGAAACCTTTGGAACGGCGGCCGCGTGCCGCCGTTTCCGTTTCAGGAACAGGTCGATTCGCATGTTGAGCTTGCCGCCCGGTATCCGGCACATTCCCTTCTATCTCGATGCGGCCGCGCAGGACGCCCTGCTGGCCAATATCCGCGCGGTGGTCGCGGCAGCGCCGCTCTACACGCCGGCCATGCCGCGCACCGGCAAGGAGATGAGCGTGCGCATGACCAATTGCGGCCCGCTCGGCTGGGTGACCGACCGCGAGCGCGGCTATCGCTATCAGGCAACCCATCCGGCAACCGGCGCGCCATGGCCGGCGATCCCCGAAGCCCTTCTGGCGATCTGGGAGCGTTTCGCGGACTATCCGCACCCGCCGGAAGCCTGCCTCGTCAATTTCTACGATGCCGGGGCGAAGATGGGCCGGCACCAGGACCGCGACGAGACCGATTTCGACGCGCCGGTGGTATCGGTCTCGCTCGGCGACGCCTGCCTGTTCCGCGTCGGCGGCACGCACCGCCGCGATCCGACCCTGTCGTTCCGGCTGGAAAGCGGCGATGTGGTGGTGCTGGGCGGAGAATCGCGGCTCGCCTTCCACGGCGTCGACCGGATCTATCGCGGCTCCTCGCCGCTGCTGAAGAATGGCGGCCGGATCAACCTGACGCTGCGGCGGGTGACAAAGCTTTCTTAAATCTTCAGGCCCATTGTCGCTGCGTGGGTGGGGCCATGCCGACAACATCTTATCTTTCGCCATTTCAGAAGCGGCTGGCGCTCGTCATCGGGCTTGCGACGATCGGTGTCGGCATCTGGCTGCAATTCCAGCTGTGGCAGCTCGATGCGCTCGGCGTCTCGATCAAGGGCGAGCGTCTTCCCTACTGGGACTTCACCAATCTCTGATCCGGCTCGCGGATGGTGCTGGAAGGGCATGCCCGGCTGCTGTTCGATCCGGATGCCTATCGGGCGCAGATCGACCATTATTTCAATGTGATCCTTCCGGATCAGGAATGGAGCTATCCGCCCGGCATCCTGCTGATCGGCGTGCCGCTGGCGCTGCTGCCCATCTGGGCCGCCTTCCTCGTCTGGTCGCTGGGCACGGTGGTGCTCTGGCATCTGGCGATCCGGCCGTTCAATCTGCCCGCCATCGCGCATCTGTTCGTCGTGCTCAGCCCGGCGATCTGGTCGAACCAGATGTTCGGGCAGAACGGCGCACTGACCGCGGCGCTGCTGATCGCCGGCCTCTATCACGCGCCGGCGCGGCCGATCCTTGCAGGCTTCCTGATCGGTGTACTGACCATCAAGCCTCATCTCGGGATCCTGATCCCCTTCTGCCTGCTTGCCAGCCGCAACTGGACCGCTTTCGCCAGTGCGGCGGCCACGGCGCTCGGCATGGCCGGGCTGACGGGGATGCTGTTCGGATTCGATGTCTGGTCGGGCTTCCTGACGGAAACGCGCGCATTGATGACCCTGATCATGGAAGCGCCCTATCCGCAGGCCTATCACACGCATATGGCGACATTCTTCGTGCTGCTGCGCTCGCTGGGTTCCGGCCTCGAACTCGCCTATGCCATGCAGGCCTGCGTGACGGTGCTCGCCATCGTGGCGGCCGCCATGATCTGGCTGCCGCAAAATGCGATGGACCATCGCTCGCGCGTGGCGCTGACCGGCGTGCTGGTGATCATCGCCACGCCCTACGGCTACACGCACGACACCGCGCCGCTCTATCTCGCCATAGCATGGTTCCTGCTGCGCGATCCCGATCCGCGCATCTCGGTCTACGCCACCGCCTGGCTTTTCGCCCTGCTGTTCCCGGCGGCTCATGGGGTGGGGATCGCCATCGGCGTCCTGGGACCGCTGGCGCTCGCAATCTTCCTCTACGGCCGCTTCGGACCGCTCAGAGCCGACACGGGAGGAGCCTACAACCGTCTCAGCGCCACTTCATCGACGAAGTGATTCTCGCCCTTGCGCAGGATGAGGTCGGCGCGGGGGCGGGTGGGCAGGATGTTCTCGCGCAGGTTCTTCAGGTTGATATTGTTCCACAACCCCTCGGCGATGGCCTCGGCGGCGTCGGGCGACAATTGCGAATAGCGGTGGAAGAACGAGGCCTCGTCGCGGAAGGCCGTCTCGCGCAGCCGCATGAAGCGCGTGATGTACCAGTGATGGATCAACTCCGAAGGCGCATCGATATAGATCGAGAAATCGAAGAAATCCGACAGGAAGGGCACGAACTTGCCGTCCCTCGGCAGGTCGCGGGTCTGCAGGACGTTGAGGCCCTCGAAGATGAGGATGTCCGGCCGGTCGATGCTGATGAACTCGCCCGGCGTCACGTCATAGGTCAGGTGCGAATAGACCGGCGCGGTGACATGCCGCTGGCCGGACTTGATGCCCGACAGGAAACGCAGCAGGGCGCCGACATCGTAGCTGTCGGGAAAGCCCTTGCGGTCCATCAGGTTCTGCGCGCGCAGGATCTCGTTCGGATAGAGGAAGCCGTCGGTAGTGACCAGGTCGACCTTGGGGCTGGAGGGCCAGCGCTTCAGCAATTCCTGCAGGATGCGCGCGGTCGTGGACTTGCCGACCGCCACCGAGCCGGCAATGCCGATGATGAACGGCGTCTTGGCCGCGCTTTCGCCGTTGAAAAAGGCCTGCCGGCGGCGAAACAGAAGCTGCGTCGTCTCCACATGTGCCGAGAGCAGCCGCGAGAGCGAAAGATAGATCCGCCGCACCTCGCCAAGATCGATCGGTTCGTAGATCGATGAGAGGCGCTGCAGTTCGTCCTCGGTCAGGGTCAGCGGCGTGTCGGTACCGAACTTCGCCCATTGCTCCGCCTTGAAGAAGCGGTAGGGCGAATATTTCTCTGTCGCGACGAGTTGGTCCAACTGGCAGCTCCGCCGTTCAGCCCTGTGCCCTTGCCGCCTTTTCGGCAATGCCCGACTGCGCCGTTCGACGCTGCAATTCGTCGAGCACTTCCGAAAGAGGAATGCCGGCAATCGCCAGCACGACCAGCCAGTGATAGAGGAGGTCGGCACTTTCCGCGACGAGGGCCGACCGGTCGCCGGACACCGCGGCAATGACGGTTTCCACGGCTTCCTCGCCGAGTTTCTTGGCCGCCTTCTCCTGCCCGGCGGCAAAGAGCTTCGCGGTCCATGAAGCTGCATCGCCCGACCGCGCCCGCGCGGCGACGATCTGCTCGAGGTCGGCAAGTGTGAATTCTGTCTTCGCCATTCGGCTTTCCCTTGCCGCGAACCGGTCCGATGCCCGTTGCACCAAGCCGGCTTGCATCTCGGAACCTGTCAGGCCAATGCGGGGTCGAGGCGCATGGCCAGCCCTGCCTTTGCCATATGCGCCTTGGCTTGCGCAATCGTATAGGTGCCGAAATGGAAGATGGAGGCGGCCAGAACCGCCGTCGCATGGCCGTCGCGAATGCCCGCGACCATGTGATCGAGAGTGCCCACGCCGCCGGAAGCGATGACCGGCGCCCGCACCGCATCGGCCACCGCACGGGTCAGCGCGATGTCGTAGCCGGCCTTGGTGCCGTCGCGGTCCATTGAGGTGAGCAGGATCTCGCCGGCGCCGCGATCGACCACTTTCCGGGCAAAATCGACCGCGTCGATTCCGGTGGGCTGGCGGCCGCCATGAGTGAATATCTCCCAGCGATCCGCCTCGCCGGCGGCGGACACTTTCTTGGCGTCGATGGCGACGACGATGCATTGATTACCGAACTTGTCGGCGGCTTCGGCGACGAAATCGGGATTCTTCACCGCCGCGGTGTTGATCGACACCTTGTCAGCGCCGGCGAGCAGCAGCTTGCGGATGTCACCCACCGCGCGCACACCGCCGCCCACGGTGAGCGGCATGAAGCAGTGTTCGGCTGTGCGCGCCACCACGTCGAAAATGGTTTCGCGATTGTCCGAGGACGCGGTGATGTCGAGGAAGCAGAGCTCGTCGGCGCCTGCCGCGTCATAGGCTCGGGCGGCTTCCACCGGGTCGCCGGCATCGATCAGGTCGACGAAGTTTACGCCCTTGACGACGCGGCCGTCCTTCACGTCGAGACAGGGAATGACACGGGCCTTGAGGGTCATGCCGGCTGCACCTTCACATTGCGCAGGATCGCCAGCGCTTCCGCCGGGTCGATGCGGCCGTCATAGAGCGCGCGGCCGGAGATCGCGCCTTCCAGCTTGCGCGCATCGGATTGCGTCATGCGCCTGATATCGTCAAGCGAAGCGAGCCCGCCCGAGGCGATGACGGGGATCGACACGGCGTCGGCCAACGCGATGGTCCCTTCCCAGTTGATGCCGGCGAGCACGCCGTCGCGGTCGATATCGGTGTAGATGATGGCCGCGACGCCTGCGCCCTCGAATTTTTTCGCCAGCTCGATCGCACCGAGCGACGATGCTTCCGCCCAGCCCTCGACAGCAACCTTGCCGCCGCGCGCGTCGATGCCGACGGCGATCCGGCCCGCAAACGACTTGCATGCCTGCCGGACAAGCTCGGGATCGCGCACGGCCACGGTGCCGAGGATCACGCGCGCCAGCCCCTTCGCCAGCCATGCCTCGATATGCGCCATGCTGCGGATGCCGCCGCCGAGCTGCACCGGATTCTTCGTCGCCTTGAGGATCGCCTCGACGGCATCGCCATTGCGGCTCTCGCCGGCGAAGGCACCGTCGAGGTCAACCACATGCAGCCACTCAAAGCCCTGCGCCTCGAAGGCGCGCGCCTGGGCGGCGGGGTCCTCATTGTAGACCGTCGCGCTCGCCATCTCGCCCAGCTTGAGGCGTACGCACTGGCCGTTCTTGAGGTCGATGGCTGGGAAAAGGATCATCAGGGGCCCTCGACGATGGCGAAATGCGCGGTGGAGCAGCTACGCCGCAGTTTGAGCGCCGCTTGATATTCCGGCGAATCGTAGCAGGCCAGCGCCGTCGCATAGGAATCGAATTCGATCACGACATGGCGGTCGGCAGCGAAACCTTCGGGGCTGGACGCCTGCCCGCCGCGCACCAGGAACCGCGCACCATATTTGTCGAAGGCCGCCTTGTTGGCCGCGACGTAGTCCGGATAGCGCTCCGGGTCGGTGATCGACACCATGGCGATCCAGTAGCCCTTCTTCGTGCCGCTCATGCCCGTCTCCTCATGGCTTCCACCGCAGGAAGTTGGCGATCAGCGCCAGGCCGAGCACCTGGCTCTTCTCGGGATGGAACTGTGTGCCGGCCATGTTGTCGCGCGCGACCGCTGCGGTGACGGGGCCGCCATAGTCGGTGGTCGCCAGCACCTCGTCGGGGTTGGTCGCGGCCAGATGGTAGGAATGCACGAAATAGGCGTGCAGCCCGTCATCGCCGGTCGGTATGCCCTTGAACAGCGGGTGCGGATGTTTCACGTGAATCGTGTTCCAGCCGATCTGCGGGATCTTCAATGCCGGATCGGAGGGCGTCATCTCGACCACGTCGCCGGCGATCCAGCCGAGGCCCTGCGTGACGGTCTTTTCCAGTCCCCGCGCAGACATCAATTGCATGCCCACGCAGATGCCGAGGAAGGGCCGGCCGGCGTGGACGACCGCATCGTCGATAGCGGCGCGCATGCCGGGCACAGCCGCGAGGCCGGCGGCGCAGTCGGCATAGGCGCCGACGCCCGGCAGGACCACGCGGTCGGCGGAGCGTACCCGTTCGGCATCCGCGGTGAGGTCGATCTCGGCCGCGATGCCGGCTTCGCGCGCCGCGCGTTCGAACGCCTTCGTCGCAGAGCGCAGGTTGCCGGAGCCATAATCGATGATCGCCACGCGCATCAGCGGCTCCCCGGATAGGCGAAGAGGCCAAGCGCCGGAGCCGACGGCATTGCCGGGATGGTGGGCGTGGCCGGCACCGGCGCGGCGGCGGGCGCTTCCAGCATTTCGGCCAGATAGCGCGTTTCCGCATCGGCGGCATTATCCGCCTCGACCACGCCCCATTCGCGCCAGCCGCGCCGGCGCAGCGCGGCGAGACGCAGGGCCGGACCTTCGAGGCCGACATAGAGCGAGACGAGCAAGGAAAGCCACGGCGCCGTGGAGCCCAGACCCGCATAGGAACCGCCGAGACCGATCGCCAGCATGGCGGCGAGCGCCAGTCCCGCCTCCAGCCAGAGGCGATGCCAGGCCAGCCAGATGACGGGCAGCAGGAAGCCGATCGGCGTGAAGCGGTCGCGGACGATCGCGCTGTCGCGATCGGCCCCGTCCAATGCAGGCCGTGCGCCTGTGGCGCGCTCCATGACGACATAGCTCGTCATCATTCAGCCTTTCAGCGTGCCCTTGGTGGACGGAATCGCATCCGCCTGCCGGGGATCCACCGCAATCGCCGCGCCGAGCGTCCGGGCGACTGCCTTGAAGCAGGTTTCCGCCAGATGGTGGTTGTTGGCGAAATAGTGGTTCACGACATGCAGCGTGATGCCGGCATGCTGGGCGAAGGCGTTGAAGAACTCGCGCACCAGCTCGGTGTCGAAGGTGCCGATCTTGGGCGAGGAGAAGTCGACCTTCCAGACGAGGAAGGGCCGGCCGGAGACGTCGAGCGCGGCCTTGGTCAGCGTCTCGTCCATGGCGAGGTCGAGCGAGGCATAGCGTACGATGCCGCGCCGCTCGCCGAGCGCCTTCGCCAGCGCCTGGCCGAGCGCGATGCCAACATCCTCCACCGTGTGGTGGTCGTCGATGTGGAGATCGCCCTTTGCCTTCACGGTGATGTCGATGAGGGAATGGCGCGCGAGCTGGTCGAGCATATGGTCGAAGAAGCCGACGCCGGTCTCGACCTCAGCCTTTCCGGTCCCGTCGAGGTTCACCTCGACGCGGATCTTCGTTTCCTTCGTCTCGCGGCTGACAGCCGCCTTGCGTCCACTGCCGGTCATGACGGCGGTACCTTCCCGTTTGCTGCCGCCGCTCATACCAGCAGCCGGCGCAGATTGCCAAGCATCATGCGCCTGGGCCGGTTTGCAATCGGCCGGCGCGCCCTTACATAAATGTCACGCGGGCGGTGCCGCATGGCGCGGGCCGGCCGACGGCAGTATCGGAGTTGATATGTCGAACGAACTGACCATGCACGCCACGACCATCGTGACCGTGCGCAAGGGCAACAAGGTGGTGATCGCCGGCGACGGACAGGTCAGCCTTGGCCAGACCATCATGAAAGGCAATGCCCGCAAGGTGCGCCGCATCGGCAAGGGCAATGTCATCGCCGGTTTCGCCGGCGCGACCGCCGACGCCTTCACCCTGCTGGAGCGGCTGGAAGCGAAGCTGGAGCAATATCCCGACCAGCTCATGCGCGCCTGCGTGGAGCTCGCCAAGGACTGGCGCACCGACCGCTATCTGCGCCGGCTGGAAGCGATGATGCTCGTGGCCGACAAGTCGGTCTCGCTGGCGCTGACCGGCAATGGCGACGTGCTGGAACCCGAGGAAGGCGTCATGGCCATCGGCTCGGGCGGCAATTATGCGCTGGCCGCTGCGCGGGCGCTGATCGACACGGACAAGGATGCCGAGGAGATCGCCCGCAAGGCGATGCAGATCGCGGCCGATATCTGCGTCTACACCAACAGCAATGTCATCGTCGAAACGCTCGATGCCGCCTGAACCGGAAACCGGCTATGATTTCCGGTCGGTGACGAAACGCGACCTGCCGTTGCTGCGGCGCTGGCTGGAAGCGCCCCATCTCGCCGAATGGTGGGGCGATCCCGACGATGCGCTGGCCGAGATCGCGCAGGCGATGGAAAGCGTCGAGACCGAACCGCTGATCGTGGAGCTGGACGGACGGCCAATCGCCTATGCGCAGGTCTATGACCCGCATATGGAGGACGACCATCCCTATCAGGACCAGCCCTTCGGGACGCTGGGGCTGGACATCTCGATCGGCGACGCCGGCCTCCTGTCGAAGGGACATGGCAGCGCCATCATCGCAGCGCTCGGCCACCAGCTCTTCGCCGAGGGCGCGCCGCGGCTCGTCATCGACCCCGATCCGTCCAACCTGCGGGCGATCCGCGCCTATGAAAAGGCCGGCTTCCGCCATTTCGACACGCGAACCACCATTTATGGTCCGGCCCACATGATGGCGCTGGACGCCCCCGAAGAGAACGCACCATGAGCACCTATTTCCCCCGCGAGATCGTTTCCGAACTCGACCGCTACATCATCGGCCAGAAGGACGCCAAGCGCGCCGTGGCCATCGCGCTGCGCAATCGCTGGCGCCGCCAGCAGCTGGAAGGCCAGATGCGCGAGGAGGTGATGCCGAAGAACATCCTGATGATCGGCCCCACCGGCGTCGGCAAGACCGAGATTTCCCGCCGGCTGGCCAAGCTCGCCGGCGCGCCCTTCATCAAGGTCGAGGCGACGAAATTCACCGAGGTCGGCTATGTCGGCCGCGATGTCGAGCAGATCGTGCGCGATCTGGTCGAGGCGGCCATCGTGCTGGTCAAGGAGAAGATGCGCGAGGACGTGAAGGCGCGCGCCCATCTCAATGCCGAAGAGCGCGTGCTTGAGGCGCTGGTGGGCAAGACCGCCAGCCCGGCGACGCGCGATTCCTTCCGCAAGAAGCTGCGCGACGGCGAGATGGACGACAAGGAGATCGAGATCGAGGTCGCCGACACCGGCGGCGGCATGCCGAGCTTCGAGATACCCGGAATGCCGGGCGCCAATGTCGGCGTGCTCAATCTGAGCGACATGATGCAGAAGGCGATGGGTGGCAAGCGCACCAAGATGCGCAAGACGACCGTGCGCGATTCCTACGCCATGCTGATCGAGGACGAATCCGACAAGCTGCTCGACCAGGAGGAGGTGGTGCGCCGCGCGCTGTCCAGCGCCGAGAATGACGGCATCGTCTTCCTCGACGAGATCGACAAGATCGCTGCGCGCAGCGACATTTCGGGCGGTCCCTCGCGCGAGGGCGTGCAGCGCGACCTGCTGCCGCTGGTCGAGGGCACGACCGTGGCGACGAAATACGGGCCGGTGAAGACGGACCATATCCTGTTCATCGCCTCGGGCGCATTCCATGTCGCCAAGCCGTCCGACCTGCTGCCCGAGTTGCAGGGCCGCCTGCCGATCCGCGTCGAGCTGCGCGCGCTGGAGAAGGATGATTTCGTGCGCATCCTGACGGAAACGGAAGCGAGCCTCATCAAGCAGTATATCGCGCTGATGAAGACGGAAGGGGTGACGCTCAGCTTCACCGACGACGCCATCGACCAGTTGGCGCAGATCGCCGTCGATCTCAATGCGTCGGTTGAGAATATCGGCGCGCGGCGGCTGCAGACCGTGATGGAGCGCGTGCTGGACGACATCTCCTTCCATGCGCCCGATCGCGGCGGCACCGAGATCGTCATCGATGCCGAATATGTGAAGAAGAATGTCGGCGACCTGGCGCGGAACACAGATTTGTCGCGATTCATCCTCTAATGCTCCGATCCGGGCCGTCGCGAAAGCACGGCCCGGATCGACAAGCCCGGCTCAGACGGGTAGTTGACGATTCGGAAGGGGCGTCAGGACAGGACACGCATGGCGAAGCGGGCAGCCATACTCTCCATCATGATCGTGGCTACGCTTCTCGCCTGGCCCGCCGCGGCCATAACCAAGGTCCCACCCGGCAATCGCAGCGCCGAACAGCCGTCCGTTCCCTCCGGATCGGCAAACCGCACGCGTGCCAATGCAACGACCTACGAAGCCAAGTACCGTCGCGTCTATGCGCTGTTGCGGAACGATCCGCAGTTGCTTGCCAAGATCAAGGCGGTGTCGGCGCAGTATGGCATCGATCCGATGCATGTGATCGGCGCCATCGTCGGCGAGCACACCTATAATGTCGACGTCTACGACCGCCTGCAGACCTATTACGTCAAGGCCGTCGCCTATCTCTCCAGCGGCCTCTCCTTCAGCCATAATGGCGAATCGATCGCGCAATTCGTGCGCCGGCCCCAGATGGAGGGCTGCGACAAGCTCTCCGACAGCTATGAAATCTGGTCCTGCCGCGAGCGTATCTGGAATGCAGTGTTCCGCGGCAAGACGGTCGATGGCGCGGCGTTTCCGAACGACCGCTTCGGCGCGGTTTTCTTCCAGCCCTTCTATGCCGGCCAGACCTTCGGCATCGGCCAGCTCAACCCCCTGACGGCCTTGCAGATGAGCGATCTGGTCAATCGCATATCGGGCTATCCGAAACTTTCCGAGGAGCAGCCGGCGCAGATCTACAAGACGATCATGGATCCGGACCTGACGCTCGCTTATGTAGCGGCCACGCTGAAGACCGCAATCGACGCCTATCGCAGCATTGCTGGCTTCGACATTTCGGCAAATCCGGGCGTCACCTCGACGCTCTACAATGTCGGTAATCCAGAAGAGCGCGCGCGGGCGCTGCGCGCCGAAAACCGCCGCCGCGCCGCCGCCGGCGAAGCGCCGCGCCTGCCGCAGGAAAATTATTACGGCTGGCTCGTCAACGACCGGCTGGATGAGTTTCGCAAGCTTCTTTGAGATTGCCGCCCGTCAGCGCCCTGCCCTGCCGGCGTTGAGCCGCGCCGTCAGTTCCGCGTTCAGCGCTCCGATATCCTCGTCGGAAAGCCTGCCGAACACCTCGCCCAGCCGGTTTGCGAAAGCCGTCGCGGCGGGCGACAGGCCGGCCGTGTCGATCTTCACCTGCGGCTGCGAGCGGGCGGCGAGCCTTTCGAGCTCATCCGCCTCGTCCCAGATCACGTTGAAATAGCCGATGATCTTCTGGACGGTCGGCCAGGCGGGCCTTCCGCGACGGCCATGTTCGAGCGCCGAAAGATAGGCCGCGCTCACCCCGATCGCGGCGGCCATCTCCTTCTGGCTGACGCCGCGGGCCTCGCGCAATTCGCGCATGCGCACGCCGAAGGGCGTCATGGCCGATCCGTCTCCCGCCGCCGCAGCCGCACATAGAGCGCACCTTCCCCGCCATGGCGTCGCGCCGCGTCCTGATGCGCCGAGACGAGGCCGCGGAAGGCCGGCGTGCGCAGCCAGTCCGGGACGGCGCGGCGGAGCACGCCTTCGCTTCCCATGGACGAACCCTTGCCGGTGATGACCAGCACATGCCGCAGACCGCCGGCATGGGCGCGATGCAGGAAGGACAGAAGCAGCGAATGGGCCTGCAACTGCGTCAGGCCGTGCAGGTCCACCCGCGCCTCGAGCGGCAGGCGTCCCTTGGCGAGCTTGCCGTGGGTGGTCCGGTCGATCGTGCCAGCGCCGGCAACCGGCGGCGCCTTCCTGCGCGGCGCTGGCGGCTGGGGGCTCGCCTCTTCGCGCGCGTCGAGCGCCGCCGCATCGGCGGCTGGAATTTCGGGCATCGCCGTGCGCCCCTTCAGCGGCGTCACCGAACGCGCGATCAGGTTCCACAGGACCCGGTCTTCCTCCCTGAGCGGTGGGTTGGGGCGTGCGCTCACCGGGCACCTCCCGGCACGAAACCCGCCGGCAGAAGCACCGTGAAGCGTGCGGGATGCCGGATCACGCCGGCGATCTCGCCCGCAGCCGCACCCGATCCGGTGAAGAGATCGCCGCGCGCGGCACCGATGATCGCCGAACCCGTATCCTGCGCGATCATCAGGCGGTGGAACGGCTTTTCATCGATGGCGCGAAGCGTCGGCGCATCGACGAAAAAGGGCGTTGCGAAAGTATGAACCAGACGGTCCACCGCCATGGAGCGGCCGGACGTCAGCGGCACCTTGGCCGCGGCGATGGGGCCGAGCTCCGCGTCCTCGACCGGTGCCTCGCGAAAGAAGATGAAGGAGCGGTTGCGCCACAGAATGTCGTCAAGCCGGTGCGGATTGGCGGCGAGCCAGGCGCGGATCGACTGCATGGTCACATCGACCAGCGGGATCTCGCCGAGATCGGCCAGCACGCGGCCGATGCCGGTGAAGGGATGGCCGCTCTTGGCCGCATAGGAGATGCGCCGGATGACTCCGTCGGGCATGACCAGCCGAGCCGCGCCCTGCACATGGATGAAGAACAGGTCGACGCGGTCGGCAAGCCAGGCGATTTCGAGATCCTGCCGCCGCAGCGCACCGCTCTCGATCTCCCGCCGGTCCCAATAGGGAACGAGCTCACCTTTGACTTCCCGCGCGAAGGCAAAGGACGGATCGAGCGTGGCCGGCCTGTTCGAATCGTCGATATCGACGAGATCGTCCGGCCGCCGATAGACGGGAAAACGGAAGCGATTGGTGCGAACCGGCGACGCCTCGGCCTCGGGCTCGTAGAAGCCGGTCACGAGACCTTCGCCGACAAGCTCCCAGGGCTGGAAATGGCGTTCGAAGAAGCTCTGCGCCGTAGCGTCATCCTCGACGGACAATGCCCGCGCGGCGGCGAATGCCGGTTCCAGATGCACAGCAGTGACACCGAGCGCGCCCGTCCGATAGGGTTTCTGCAACGCATGCTGCGCGGAGCGGCGAAAGGCGGAAAGAGCCCCGGCCTGCCGGTCCTGCTGCCAGCCGGGAAGGTCTGCGAAAGTTCGTGGCAGAAGGCGCGGAGACGACTGCATGAAGCGCTCCCGCGCCGGTTCTCAATCTTCGGCTTCGGTGGCGGCCAGCTTCCAGTTGGGATCCTTCGACCGGCTGTCGCGCGCGAAGGTCCAGACATCCCTCACCTCCGCAACCGTTTCCGGATCGCCATCAATGACCGCGCCGCTCTTGTCGAGCGTCGCCGAGATCAGCTCGGAAACGAAGCGCAGGGTGATATGCGCCTCCGTGCCCTTCATCTCGGCGCCGACGATCTCGGCCTTGTCGATGCCGACGAAGGAGGACTGGATCTTTTCCGACCGCTGCTCACGGTCCGAAATCGCCGCCACGAAGCCGTCATAGACCTCGCGCGACAACAGGTTCTTCAGCGTCCGGCGGTCGCCGTCTGCGAAGGCCGTCACGATCATCTCATAGGCCATCCTGGCGCCGTCGACGAAGGTCTTCGGCTCGAAGCCCGGATCGACATCCCTGATGGCGCGCAGGCCCTTGTTCACCTCGCCGCCGGCGGGCGCGACCGCATCGATCGCGGCATATTTGTCCGCTTCCGGCTCGGACTTGCGGCGTGGCAGTGCGACGACATTCTCCGGCGCGTTCTCGCCTTCCACCTGCTCCCGCGGGCGGGTGTAGGGGTCGAAGGGCGGCCGCTCATTGCCGGTGCGTCGGCCCAGCACATTGCGCAGCTGGAAGAAGATCACCACCGCTGCAACCATGAAGAAGATCGTGCCGAAGTCGAAAAATTCCATCTGAGTCCGCCAGTTTGACCGGTCGTTCCGACCACGACCGCATATCCGCAGAAAGGTCGGACGCGGATTTCGCCCATACGGTGTATATAGACCGCGTGCCGGCGTCATTCAAATCGCCGGCTCAAATCCCTATGTGTGCCGAATGTGGGGCAACGCAAGCCCCGGCGTCAAACATCGTTCATGGAACACCAACTTTTGAGACTCCTCGTCCCGCTTCTCATCCTCGCCTGGCCGCTCGCCGAGATCGCAGCCTTCGTCGCCGTCGGCAGCCATATCGGCGTCCTTGCCACCATCGCGCTCGTCATCGCCACGGCGATCGCCGGCGGCATGCTGATGCGCGTCCAGGGGCTCGGCGCGCTGCAGCGCATCCAGGACATCACCCGGCGCGGCGACGTTCCCGGCCGCGAATTGGTGCATGGCGTCATGATCCTGCTTGCAGGCCTGCTGCTTCTCCTGCCGGGTTTCCTGACCGATATTCTCGGCCTGCTGCTCTTCATTCCGCCGATCCGCGATGCGGTGTGGCGCATGCTGCGCAGCCGTATCCACATCGTGACGACGAATGCGAATTTTCGCGGCGCTTCGCGCAATGGACGCACCATCGATCTGGACGAGGACGATTTCCGCCGCGATCCGCCCGATCGGGACCGCCTCGGCCCCCATTAGGCGTTCAATCGCGCAACTTGTCACGTTGGGGCGACCATGCTAGCCAACCGGCGATTTTCGTAACCGCCGGTCTTTCCGGCCGAAAAAGGGAACCGGCCAGATGGCGAACACCCCGCAGGACTCAAACGGAAACGGCGCAGCCGCAGCTGCCGCCAACGGCCAGCAGGCGACGCTGAACATTCTCGCGCAATATCTGAAGGACATGTCGTTCGAGAGCCCGGGGGCGCCGCTTTCGCTGCGCGGCCGGCAGGACCAGGCTCCGGCGATCAACATCAATGTCAATGTCAACGCCAATCCGATCGCCGACAAGGAATACGACGTCGCGCTCACGCTGAGCGCCAAGGCGCAATATGACAAGGACGTGCTCTTCAACGTCGAACTCGTCTATGGCGGCGTCTTCCGCATCGACGGCTTCCCGCAGGAGCACATGCTGCCGATCCTGTTCGTCGAATGCCCGCGGCTGATCTTCCCCTTCGCCCGCCAGATCGTCGCCGAAGCGACCCGCAATGGCGGTTTCCCGCCCTTGCTCATCGATCCGATCGATTTCGGCCAGATGTTCCAGCAGCGCCTCGCCGAGGAACAGGCGAAGGCCGGCCAGGCCAGCTAAGCATTTGCAGCCAAGCGGAATCGCTTGGCTTTGCCACGGAGTTTCGGCGCATGAGGCTGGTTAACCAGCGCATGCGCCGTTCAGTTTCCGGTGGCCACGCCTTCCAGCTTCTTCCAGACGGCACCATCGCCCAGCCGGGCGACCATGCGCGCATGCGCCTCGGCCTCGGCCGCGCTCAGGCGTGACGGCAGCGGCGCCGGTCGCAGGCCAATGGTGGTGATGGCGATCGACGGGCCGGTGACCGCGATCTGCGTATCCGCCTCCAGCACGAGCGCCGCCTGCTTGCCGCCGATCAGCTCGATATAGACCTCGGCCAGAAGTTCCGAATCGAGGAGCGCCCCGTGCTTGTCGCGGCGGCTATTGTCGATCCCATAGCGGCGGCACAAGGCATCGAGCGAATTCGGACCCATCGGATGCTTGCGGCGCGCCAGCATCAATGTGTCGACGATCCGGTCCTGCGCGATCGCCTCATGGCCGACGCGCGAAAACTCCGCATTGATGAAATTGATGTCGAAAGTTGCGTTGTGGGCGACGAGCAGCGCCCCGTCGATGAATTCGCGGAAGCGATCCACCACCGCCGCGAAAAGCGGCTTGTCGGCAAGATCCGCATTGCTGATGCCATGGACGGCGAGTGCCTCGGGGTGCACCTCGCGGCCTTCCGGATTGATATATTCGTGGAAATAGCGGCCGGTCGGGAAGCGGTTCACCAGTTCGATGCCGCCCAGTTCGATCACGCGGTCGAGGCGCGAATCGAGCCCGGTGGTTTCCGTATCGAAGACGATTTCCCGCATGCCTGCCTCAGGATTTGTTGCGCTCGCGCGCATTGAGCGTCGCAATCAGGTCGCGGACCTCGCGGCGCGCCGCCTCCATGCCCAGCCCCGTATCGATGATGAAGTCGGCATTTCGCCGCTTCTCCCGATCATTGACCTGATTCGCCAGGATCGCGGCAAATTTTTCCTCCGTCATGCCGGGTCGCGCCATGACGCGCTCGCGCTGCACCTGCGCCGATGCGGTGACGACGAGAATTGCGTCCACCCTATCGGCGCCGCCGGTTTCGAACAGAAGCGGTATGTCGAGCACGATGAGCGGCGTTCCACGCGCGCGTTGAGTTTCGACGAATTTCGCCTGATCGGCCCTGACGAGCGGATGGATGATCTCGCCCAGCCGCCGCAGCGCTTCCGAATCACCCAGCACCGCACGAGACAATTTCGAGCGGTCGACCGTTCCGTTCACGACCGTACCGGGGAATTCCGCCTCGACGAGACGCGCCGCCGGCGAGGAATAGAGACGATGCACGGCCTCGTCCGAATCATGGACCGGCACGCCTTCCTCGGCGAACATGCGTGCGGTGGTGGATTTTCCCATTCCGATCGAGCCGGTCAGCCCCAAGACGATCAATGCGCGCCCTCCAGGTCGGCCACGATGCGGGCGCGCAGCTCCACGCTCACATCGGGAACCACATCGAACCATTTGGCAAAGCCGGCAACCGCCTGATGCAGAAGCATGCCCAACCCGTCCACGGTGACGAGGCCGCGCTGCCGCGCCGCCGCGAGCAGTGGCGTCTCCAGAGGCACATATACAATATCCGACACGATGGCGGAATCCGGCAGGAAGGCGACATCCACATCCGAAGCGCTCGCGCCATTCATGCCGAGCGGCGTCGTGTTGACGAGCAGGCCGGTATCGGCGAGCAGTTCGGGAACCGCATCCCACCCATGCGCGGAGGCACCGCCGCCGAAGCGATCTGCTAGTTCGCGCGCGCGCGCGCGCGTCCTGTTGACGATGCGAATATCCGACAGGCCTGCCTGCGCCAGCGCAAAGACGACCGCGCGCGCAGCGCCGCCCGCGCCGAGCACCGTAGCGGATGAAGTGCTGCGCCATGCCGGTACGGCGGCATCGAGGCTCGCTCCATAGCCATAGGCATCCGTATTGCCGCCGATGACGCGGCCATCCTCAACCCACAACGTGTTGACGGCACCGATGATCCCGGCGGCATCGTCGCGCCGCGCCACGGCGGCGAAAGCCGCCTCCTTGTGCGGGATGGTCACATTGCCGCCGGCATAGGGGCTTTGCGGAAGTTCCGTTATGAAACGCGTAATGTCGTCGGGATGGATATCCAGCTTCTCGTAGCTGCCGGCGATCCCGTATCTTTCGAGCCAGAAGCCATGGATGAGCGGCGATCGCGAATGGGCGACCGGGTGACCGCACACAAAGGCCCGGCGCAGGAGATCAGCCATCGATCTCACCCGTCTTGCGCAGTTCGGCCAGAAGCGGCAGCAGCGGCAGGCCGACAATGGTGAAATGGTCGCCCTCGACGCGCTCGAAGAGCTGAATGCCCTCGCCCTCGATCTGATAGGCGCCGACGCTGGACAATGCCTTTTCGCCGACGCTGGCCAGATGGCGGCCGATGAAGGCAGGATCGAGCAGCCGCATGGTCAGCAGAGCCTTGTCGACATGGCGCCAAGTGACCTCGCCGCCCCGCGCCAGCACGACCGCGCTGTTCAGCACATGCGTCTTGCCCGACAGCGCAAGAAGATGGCGGCGCGCGCCTTCCATGTCGGCCGGCTTGTGGAAGATGCGATCTTCCAGCGCCATGGTCTGGTCGCAGCCGATGACGAGCGCGTCCGGATGGCGTTCCGAAACCTCGACGGCCTTGGCTTCCGCCAGGATCAAGGCCAGGTCCGCCGGCGTCACGCCGCTATCGGCGACGGCAGCCTCGACCGCACGCTCATCGACCTCCGGCCGGACGACCTCGAATGACAGGCCGGCATTTTTCAGCATGTCGCGCCGAAAAGGACTGCCGCTGGCAAGAACAAGTTTCTGCATGATCCGCCTCCCTGTCTCTGCGCAATTCCTGACGCGAAACCGCCCCGCAGTTTTGCTGGAATTGCTCTCGCGGCGCTATCGCGATTTCTGGCGCAGTGCAACGATGGCGGCGGCCGTCTCCTCGATGGAACGGCGCGTCACGTCGATGAGCGGCCAGCCCTGACGGGCGCAGATCTGGCGCGCATAGGACAATTCGGCGGCGATCTGCGCACGGTCGAAATAGGTTTCGGCATGGTAGCCCGCGCTGGAACCGAGCACCCGATTCTGGCGCACATGCGAAATGCGCTCGACCGAAGCGATGAGCCCGACCACCAGCGGCCCCTTGACGGAAAGGACCGCGGGAGGAAGCGGAACCCCGAGCACGATGGGGATGTTGGCGGTCTTGATGCCGCGATTTGCAAGATAGATGCTGGTCGGCGTCTTCGAAGTGCGCGAAATGCCGATGAGGACGACATCGGCCTGGTCGGCATCGTCGGGGAGCTGGCCGTCATCATGCTCCATGGTGAAGTTGAGCGCGTCGATGCGGCGGAAATAATCGGCATCGAGTACATGCTGCGCGCCGACGCGGCGGCCGGCAGGCGTTCCGAGATATGACTGGAAGACGGTCAGCACCGGCTCCAGCACCGAGACGCAAGGGAGCCCCATTTCGGCGCAGCGGTCGTCGATCTTCTTGGCCAGCGCCTGGTCGACCACGGTGTAGAGAACGATCCCCGGCTCCGCATCGATTTCCTCCAGCACATGGGCGAGCTGCTTTTCGGTCCTTACCAGCGGATAGATGTGTTCGATGGCCCGCGCATTCTTGTATTGCGCGGCGGCGGCGCGCCCGGCCGCCAGAAGCGTCTCGCCCGTCGCGTCCGAAATCAGATGAAGGTGGAAGAAGCTTTGCGGCTTGCTCACAGGCAGGCGGGAGAGGCTGTGGTCTGATGTGGACAAACTGCTCTTCCTCCGCGCCGTTCCATCATGGCGATGTATGACATGCCGGGTTTTTCACAGCCAGCACCGCTGTGTTGCCGCGATCGCGCCTGTGCGTAACTGTCGGGAGAAGCAGGCAGCTACGACGATATCAATTCCCCCAGCTCTCGGCTCATCCTATATAAGAATTTGATATATATGAGCTAATTCGTGTTTTCCCCGCTATTTTCCTTTTATCTCCGGGGTTTTCCCGTTCCACATTTCAGCCGCGACGATCAGCCCGGCTGTGGAGTGGCATGGATTCCCATTAGAAACAGAGTCTTAGAATCAGAAGATTCAATTCATTCAGGATTTATTTAGGAAGAAAGGCTTGGGACATGCGTGAGAGACGGGCTGTGCTCGATGTCCTGAAGGGCGAGGCGGTGTTTCCGCCTCCGATCTGGATGATGCGCCAGGCAGGCCGCTATCTGCCCGAATATCGCCGGCTGCGGCAGCAGGCGGGAAGCTTCCTCAATCTCTGCTACAATCCCGATTTCGCCGTCGAGGTGACGCTGCAGCCGATCCGTCGCTTCGGCTTTGACGCATCCATTCTCTTCTCCGACATTCTGGTCATCCCCGATGCGCTCGGACGCGACGTCCGCTTCGAGGAGGGTCGCGGACCCCTGATGACGCCGATCACCACGGATGAGATCGAACGACTGGATGTGTCGGGGCTGCACGGGCACCTTGCGCCGGTCTATGAAGCCGTAAGGCGTCTGCGGGCGGAATTGCCCGCGCAAACCACGCTGCTCGGCTTCTGCGGGGCGCCATGGACCGTGGCGACCTACATGATCGCCGGCCATGGCACGCCGGACCAGGCGCCGGCGCGGCTCTTTGCCTATCGACATCCCGAACTGTTCGATCGCCTGCTTCAGCTCCTCGCGGATTGCAGCGCCGATTATCTCTGCCGGCAGATCGAAGCCGGAGCGGATGCGGTGCAGATCTTCGATTCCTGGTCTGGCGTCCTCGACGAGGCATGTTTCGCGCGGTTCTGCATCACGCCCGTGGCGCGAATCGTCGCGGCGGTGAAGGCACGGCATCCGTCCGTTCCGATCATCGGCTTCCCGAAGGGCGCAGGCGCGCTCTATGACGACTACCGCAAGGCAACAGGTGTCGATGCGCTCGGCCTCGACTGGACAGTGCCCGCGGCGCAGGCGCGACGCCTGCAGGCGGAGGGGCCGGTGCAGGGAAATCTCGATCCGCTGCGCCTCGTGGCCGGCGGATCGGCGCTTTCCGAAGGTGTCGATACCATTCTGGATACGCTTGGCGCGGGACCGTTGATCTTCAATCTCGGGCACGGCATCACGCCGCAAACGCCGATCGAGCATGTCGAGGCGATGATCGCTCGGGTTCGCGGGAGGGAACGGCAATGAGCAGCAATGCCGCAATAAGGGCGATCGTTGCTCTGGGCATCACTGCCGTGCTCGCCCTACTTCTGTTCGCGCTCGTACCAACCGGCTTCTATGACTGGATCAAGGCCCTCCACATCATCGCGGTGATTTCCTGGATGGCTGGCATGCTCTATCTGCCGCGCCTCTTCGTCTACCATGTTGAAGCCGAGCGGGGTTCCGCCCAGTCCGAGACCTTCAAGGTCATGGAACGGCGGCTTCTGCGGGCGATCATCAATCCGGCAATGGTGGCCACATGGATCTTCGGCCTGTGGCTAGCTTGGCAGGGTTTCGGCTTCCAAGGCGGATGGCTGCATGCCAAGCTGACGCTGGTGCTGCTCCTGTCTGGCGTGCACGGCTATCTGTCGGCCGCCGTCAGGCGTTTTGCCGAGGATCGGAACGAAAAAACGGCGAAGCACTGGCGGATCGTCAATGAGATACCTACCTTGCTGATGATCGCGATCGTCATCCTGGTTGTCGTCAAGCCGTTCTGAACCGTTCGTCCTTGTGACGAGCGGCCTTGCCTACAGCGCGGCGCAACTGTATGAGTCGCGCAATTCCCTCCCCGTCACGCCATGCTCGGCGACGTTCCGTTTGCCCGCCGTGACAGCCTTCTCCGCATACGCTTTGCGCCAACGAGGCATGTTCTCATGCAGGAAATGAAGCTCCAGGAACTCAAGAGCAAGACGCCGACCGACCTTATCGCATTTGCGGAGTCGCTCGAGGTCGAGAATGCCAGCGTGCTGCGCAAGCAGGAGCTGATGTTCGCGATCCTCAAGAAGCTCGCCGCGCAGGAGGTCGAGATCATCGGTGAGGGCGTCGTCGAGGTCCTGCAGGACGGATTCGGTTTCCTGCGCTCGGCCAATGCCAATTACCTGCCAGGCCCGGACGATATCTATATTTCGCCCTCGCAGATCCGTCGTTTCTCGCTGAAGACCGGCGACACGGTGGAAGGCCCGATTCGGAGCCCGAAGGAAGGCGAGCGCTATTTCGCGCTGCTGAAGGTCAATACGATCAATTTCGAGGATCCCGAAAAGATCCGCCACAAGATCCATTTCGACAATCTGACGCCGCTCTATCCGGATTCGCGGCTGAAGATGGAGTTGGAAAATCCGACGACGAAGGATATTTCCGCCCGCGTGATCGATCTCGTCGCACCGCTCGGCAAGGGCCAGCGCGGCCTGATCGTGGCGCCGCCGCGCACCGGCAAGACGGTTCTGCTCCAGAACATCGCCCATTCCATCACCACCAATCACCCGGAATGCTATCTCATCGTTCTGCTGATCGACGAGCGTCCGGAAGAAGTGACCGACATGCAGCGCTCGGTGAAGGGCGAGGTCGTGTCCTCGACCTTCGACGAGCCGGCGACGCGTCACGTCGCAGTTGCTGAGATGGTGATCGAGAAGGCCAAGCGGCTGGTCGAACATGGGCGCGATGTCGTCATCCTGCTCGACTCCATTACCCGTCTCGGCCGCGCCTACAACACGGTGGTGCCGTCATCCGGCAAGGTGCTGACAGGCGGCGTGGATGCCAATGCGTTGCAGCGGCCGAAGCGCTTCTTCGGTGCGGCGCGCAACATCGAGGAAGGCGGCTCGCTGACGATTATCGCGACGGCGCTGATCGATACCGGCAGCCGCATGGACGAAGTCATCTTCGAAGAGTTCAAGGGCACCGGCAATTCGGAAATCGTGCTCGACCGCAAGGTGGCCGACAAGCGCATCTTCCCGTCGATGGACATTCTCAAGTCCGGCACCCGCAAGGAAGATCTGCTGGTCCAGCGGCAGGATCTCCAGAAGATCTTCGTCCTGCGCCGTATCCTCGCCCCGATGGGCACGACGGATGCGATCGAATTCCTCATCGACAAGCTGAAGCAGACCAAGTCGAATACGGACTTCTTCGAATCCATGAATACGTGATCGATTCGCCTGCGTAACGATCCTTGACGACAGGACTTGGATTCGGCTCCGTAACATTCGTCCGAGGTGGATTTTGAGCCCCACGGATACGATCTTTGCGCTATCTTCGGGCTCGCTCCCGAGCGGGGTGGCCGTTTTGCGGGTCTCCGGCACGCAGGTTGACGCCATTCTCAACGCGCTCGTGCCCGGCAAATCCGTCAAGGTGCGGGATATGGCCTTGCGGCGCATTGTGGCCCGCGACGGAACGCTCATCGATCATGGGCTCATACTGCGGTTTGCGGCGCCGGCCAGCTTTACCGGTGAAGATGTGGCCGAATTGCATCTCCACGGCGGCCGCGCGACAGTCAATGCATTGCTGCGCGAACTAGGAACTTTTCCCGCCACACGCCATGCGGAAGCCGGCGAGTTCACCCGCCGCGCTTTCATTAACGGAAAGCTGGACCTCACGGCCGCGGAGGCCTTGTCCGACCTGATTGCGGCCGAGACCGAGATGCAGCGGCGGTTTGCCCTGCAACGGGCGGATGGCGTCCAAGCCCGACTTTTTGCCGATTGGCGCGCGCGCCTTGTGTATCTGCGCAGCCTGATCGAAGCAGCCATCGACTTCAGCGACGAGGGCGATGTCTCGGATGCTGCGCTCGAGCGTGCCTATGCGGCTCTAGACGAGCTAGCGGCTGATATGGACCGGCATCTGACGGCCTCGAGGCCGGCCGAGATCATTCGCGATGGCCTGCGCGTGGCGATCATCGGGGCACCCAATGCAGGAAAGTCAAGTCTTCTCAATCATTTGGCAGGACGCGAGGTTGCGATCGTCACCGACGAAGCCGGGACTACGCGCGACGTGTTGGAAGTGCAGCTCGACCTGAATGGCTACAAGATCGTTCTGTTCGACACCGCCGGCCTGCGCGATAGCGATTCGGTTCCGGAACAGATCGGCATTGCCCGTGCGCGAGAAGTCGCGGCCTCCGCGCATGTCGTTTTATATCTCATCGACGGCAGCGCTCCCGGGGCGGATTTCGAGATCCAGCAAGACACCGCTGTGCTTCGGGTTGCTTCCAAGGCCGATATTACGGCTTCTAATATTCCTGCGGACCTTTCTATCTCGGTAAGGACGGGTGACGGGATTTCGCAGCTCATTGTCCGACTTACCGAGATTGCAGCGCAAGCCGGCGATGCGATGATCCCAACGGCGCCAGCTTCGGAGAGGCAGCTGCATCTGCTCAGAAGAGTGCATGCTGAGCTCGGCAGCGCCAAACTGGCGCCTGAAGCAGAGCTTGCAGCGGAACATCTGCGCTTGGCGGCCGACGCATTGGGCCGTATGACGGGGGAAATCGGCACCGAGGAGGTGCTGGGCGCGATTTTCGCCAGTTTCTGCATTGGAAAATGACTCACGTGAAACACTTGGAGCGATGACTCACGTGAAACAGGACGGACTTATGAAGCGTTTCGATGTAATTGTGGTGGGCGGCGGGCATGCAGGCTGCGAGGCCGCAGCCGCATCAGCTCGCATGGGCGCGACGACGGCGCTGATCACCCTTTCTGCATCCTCGATTGGCCTCATGTCCTGCAACCCTGCGATTGGCGGGATTGGCAAGGGACAGCTTGTTCGCGAGATCGATGCATTGGATGGGCTGATGGGACGTGCGGCGGATGCGGCCGGTATCCAGTTCCGCATGCTCAACAAGCGCAAGGGACCGGCGGTCTGGGGACCGCGTACGCAGGCCGATCGCAAGCTTTACCGCGAGGCGGTGCAATCGCTGATCCGGTCGCAGCCCTCGCTGGAGGTCGTGGAGGGGGAGGTCGCTGCGCTTCATATCGAGAATGGCAGGGCAAATGGGCTGGAGCTGGCAGACGGGCGCGTTTTCCATTGTGGCGCCATCGTACTGACGACGGGAACCTTTCTGCGAGGCCTCATTCATATGGGCCAGCAGAAGATCGTCGCAGGAAGGATCAACGAACCTGCCGCGGAGAAACTCTCTGCATCACTGCTGCGTCACGGCTTTCAACTGGGGCGGCTCAAGACGGGGACGCCGCCGCGGCTCGACGGCCGGACGATCGATTGGAACAGCCTTGGTGTGCAGGAGGCGGATCCACAGCCAGTTCCGTTCTCCCTCATGACGGATGCGATCACTGTGCCGCAGATTTCCTGCGGCGTAACCCGGACGACCGCGGCCACACATGCCGTCATTCGAGACAATCTCCATCAGTCAGCGCTCTATTCCGGTGCGATCGAGGGCATCGGGCCGCGCTATTGCCCCTCGATCGAGGACAAGATCGTCAAGTTCGGCGATCGCGACGGACACCAGATTTTCCTCGAACCGGAAGGTTTGGACGACGATACGGTCTATCCAAATGGTATTTCGACATCGCTGCCGGCTGATGTCCAGGAAGCGATCGTCAATTCCATTCCGGGTCTGGAGCAGGCTCGCATTCTCCAGCCCGGTTATGCAATCGAATATGATCATGTCGATCCACGTGAACTGACGACCGCGCTGGAAACAAGGCGGGTCCGTGGCCTGTTCCTGGCGGGGCAGATCAACGGAACCACCGGTTATGAGGAGGCCGGGGCGCAAGGCATCCTGGCCGGGATCAATGCGGCACAGAGCGCATCGGGCGGCGATCCGATCATTCTTGACCGAACAGAAGCGTATATTGGGGTAATGGTTGATGATCTCACCAGATCTGGTGTTTCAGAGCCCTATCGCATGTTCACGTCCCGCGCTGAATTCCGTCTCATGCTGCGCGCTGACAATGCGGACCGTCGCTTGACGCCGACAGGGATCAAGTTGGGCCTCGTGGGGAGCGAGCGACGGGAGCGCTATGAGCAGCAGGTCGGCAGGTACGAGCGTGCCCTTGCGCAGCTCTGCTCAGTTCGCATCTCGCCCAACGAAGCTGCGAATTTCGGCATCAGCCTGAACCATGACGGTGTGAGGCGTAGTCTTTTTGATCTTCTTGCCTATCCCAATGTCGATTTCGCGCAATTGATAAACATATGCCCGCAGCTGGCGGAAATTGACCAGCGAACCAGGGAAGCCATTGAAATCGAAGCAGCTTATGCTGTTTATCTCGCCCGCCAGGAGGAAGACGCGGCACGGCTGCGCGCGGAAGACGCACATCCGCTGCCGGACACACTCGATTATGCGGGGATGCCCGGGCTTTCAAACGAACTGAAGCAGAAGCTTCTCGCGCGTCAACCGCGAACGCTGGGTGAAGCCCAGCGGATCGAGGGTATGACGCCGGCGGCCTTGACGATCATTCTGGCGCGCTCAGCGGGAGGTGAGCGACGTGTTGCGTGATAGACGGCTGGCGCAGATCGAATCAGTGGCCGGTTCTGTTTCACGTGAAACGTTTGACAGGATCGAATCATTCGAGGCGCACTTTCGTAGGTGGAACAGCGCCATCAATCTCGTCGCCCCTTCTACGCTTCCGGAGCTTTGGGACCGGCATATACTCGATAGCGCACAGCTCGTGCCCCATGCACGAAATGCGAAAAAATGGGCGGATCTGGGCTCGGGCGGCGGCTTTCCGGGCGCGATCGTCGCCATTTTGCTGAACGGAGACTGCGTCGTGCATCTGGTTGAAAGCAACCAGAAAAAGGCCGCCTTTCTCCGAACAACCCTCGCAACTCTCGGCATAAGCACGGCATTCGTCCATCCTCAGCGGATCGAGCAGGCTGCCGCTAGAATCGGGGACGTGGATATCGTTTCCGCGCGGGCATTGACCGCGCTGCCCGATCTGCTGGCGCTTTCCGCGCCTTTCATGATGCGTGGCGCCCGGGGTCTCTTCCACAAAGGCCGGGATTATCGGCGAGAGGTGGAAGAAAGCCGTGACGCGTGGAAGTTTGATCTGGTAGAACATCCGAGCCTGGTCGATCCGACCAGCATCATATTGGACGTTAGCGGGCTCGGGCGTACGGTCTGAGCAAAGGGTCAGACGAGATGCGCATCATCACCGTGGCCAATCAGAAGGGCGGTGTCGGCAAGACGACCACTGCCATCAACCTCGCAACTGCCCTTGCGGCCATCGGCGAGCGGCCGCTGATCATCGATCTGGATCCGCAGGGCAACGCCAGCACCGGCCTGGGAATTGAGCGTAGCGAGCGTCTTCTGTCGTCCTACGACGTCGTGGTGGGCAATGCCTCGATCGAGCAGGCAGCCATCGCAACGGCGGTGCCGGGTCTTTCCATCGTTCCCTCGACGCTCGACCTGCTCGGCGTCGAAATGGAGATCGCTTCGGCGCCGGATCGTGTCTCGCGGCTGAAGCGTGCGCTTCAGCTCACGCCGGCAAATGCCTTCTCCTATGTGCTGATCGACTGTCCGCCGTCGCTCAACCTGTTGACGTTGAACTCGATGGCGGCCGCCGATTCCGTGCTTGTGCCGCTGCAATGCGAATTCTTCGCGCTGGAGGGATTGAGCCAATTGCTCCAGACCGTGGATCAGGTGCGGCGGACGATCAATCCCGATCTCAGCATCCAAGGCATCGTTCTGACCATGTATGACGGCCGGAATAACCTTGCGAATCAAGTAGTTGACGATGTCAGAACCCATATGGGCGATACTGTCTACCAGACGGTGATACCGCGCAATGTGCGGGTCTCGGAAGCGCCATCCTATGGAAAGCCGGCGCTTCTCTATGATCTCAAATGTGCGGGAAGCCAGGCCTATCTGCAACTCGCTTCAGAGGTTATCCGCCGGGAACGGCAGTTGCAGGCGGCATAGACGGAGATGGATGTGAACGAAGATCCCTCACGGAAACGGCTCGGTCGCGGCCTGGCCGCCCTTATCGGCGAAATGGATCAACCCGCCGCCGCCACTTCCGGGGCGGTTCGCAGCGCCGACGGTCGGGTGCCGATCGCTTTTGTCGCCCCCAATCCGCGCAATCCGCGCCGGAATTTCAGCGATGCCGAGCTTGCCGATCTCGCCCAGTCGATCCGTGAGCACGGCGTCGTTCAGCCCGTGGTGGTTCGCCCATCGCGAGCCACATCCGGCCACTACGAGATCATCGCCGGCGAGCGCCGCTGGCGCGCGGCGCAGCGGGCGGGACTCGCCGAGCTGCCGGTCATCATCCGGGAGGTCGACGACCGGGTCGCGCTCGAACTGGCGATCGTTGAGAACGTCCAGCGTTCCGACCTCAATCCGGTCGAGGAAGCGAGCGGCTACCAGAAGCTGATCGACGAGCACAATTATACCCAGCTCGATCTCGCCAATGTGATCGGCAAGAGCCGCAGCCATGTCGCCAATACGCTGCGTCTGCTGCGCCTGCCCAATGTGATCCAAGATATGCTTGTCGATGGTACCCTGTCGGCCGGTCATGCGCGCACGCTCGTGACCAGCGCCGATCCAGCCGCCCTTGCAAAGCGCATCGTGGAAGAAGGGCTTTCGGTACGCCAGGCCGAAGCGCTGGCACAAATGCCGGCCGGCGAGCAGGAAAAGCCTGTCGCGTCGCACAAGGACGAAGCCAAGGACGCCGACACGCTCGCGCTCGAGAAACTGCTCAGCGATTCGATGGGTATGCGCGTGATGGTCAATCACAAGAACCGCGGCGGCGAACTGCGTATTCAATATCGCTCGCTTGAACAGCTCGATGAAATTTGCCGACGCATCAAGGGTTAAGCCGGCTAATTTTCCTTGATTCAAGCGCGATAGCCATCATGGCATGTCGTGCTACAGAAGCCGCCAGATCCGGGCGTCGGCGCGTTTCGAGAACCGTGCGGTTGAGGCGCTGCAGGATGCGCGACAGGCTTTCTGCCCGGTGACGTTCGAGCGCAGCCTGGACCAGGGACTTGCGAGCGAAAAAGACCGGTGGCCGGGCGCCTGCGACGGCCACGCCCGCAGGCTTTCCATTGGCCTCCATATCGGCCCGCAGCGCCAGCAGCATCTGAAACTGCCGTATGGCGCCAGCCAGCACGAGGAATGGCGGCTGGCCCGCGCGCATGACTTGCGAATAGGCGCTGTCGAAGGCACTGACATCGCCGGCGATTGCCGCGTCGACGGCATTGTCGACGGAGACGGCCGCCACATCGCCGGTGGCGGCAACCACGTCCGTCAGTTCGATCCGCTCGCGTCCCTGACAATAGAGCACCAGCTTGGTCAGTTCCGAACGGCTGGCGAGACGGTCGCCGCCGAGCGAGGTCTTGAGCAACTGACGCGCCTCGAGCGAGATCGTCAGCCCGGCGGCGCTCAATTCCTGCTCGATCAGCGCGTCCAGCGCGCGGGCTTCGTCGGCGTAGCAGGGAAGCGCCATCGCAGTGGCCGCCTTCTCCGCGATCGTCCGCAGCGGGGCCGTCTTCTTCAGGTCGCCGGCCTCGATGAGCACGATCGCGTCGCGTGCCGGAGCGGCAGCGAGGGCTGCAACCTGATCTGCCAGGCCTTTCTGGGCGCCGGCATCCGTTACCCAGATCAGCCGCCGGTCGGCGAACATGGGAACCGTCCGCGCCTCGTCCGCCAGTCGGCCGGGATCCTGCTCGATGATGGACGCATCGAGGCGCACCACGCTGAAAGGGTCGTCCAGCGGGAGCCCCAATCCCAGGGCGAAGCGCCGCGCGCGTTCGGAGATGAGGCCGCGATCCGGGCCGTAGACCAGCACGATACCCATGGCCTTGTCCGGCCGGGCGATCCATCCATCGACCTCATGGGCCTTTTTCTGTGCCAAGCTTCGTCTCGCGAAATGGGACCGGTGAAGGACGGCGTCGCCCTTGGGACTGGCAGATGGTGATCCCGACAGGATTCGAACCTGTGACCCTCAGATTAGGAATCTGATGCTCTATCCTACTGAGCTACGGGACCATGGATGAAGACATAGCTGCTTCGGCTGCCCGCGCCAAGATGTCAGGCGGGCAGGGCGCGTTCGACAAGCTGCACCCAGTAGCTGACACCCTGGGGGATGATCTCGTCGTTGAAATCATAGGCCGGATTGTGCAGGCCTGCCGACGCCCCGTTGCCGAGGAAGATGAAGGCTCCGGGACGCGCTTCGAGCATATAGGAGAAATCCTCTCCGCCCATGACGGGCTGCGTTGCCGTGTCCACATGGGCTTCGCCGACGATCTCCGCCGCCACGGCGGCGGCGAAGTCCGTCTGTGTCGCATGGTTGTAGGTGACCGGATAGTTGACGTCGATCTCCACCTCCGCGGCGACCCCGAAAGTAGCGGCGACGCCGTCGCAGATTTCGCGGAAGCGGCGATAGGTGTCGGCGGCGACCTCCTTGCGCAGAGTGCGGATCGTGCCGCCGAGCGATGCGAACTGCGCGATGACGTTGTGGGCCTCGCCGGCATGGATCTTGGTGACGGAAACCACGACCGAATCGATCGGGTCGGTGTTGCGCGAGGCGATGGTCTGCAAGGCGAGAACGAGCTGGCTGGCCGCCACGACCGGATCGATCGTGGTATGCGGCATCGCCGCATGCCCGCCCCGACCGACGAGCTTCACGTCGAACTCCGCCGTCGCCGCCATGATGGGGCCCGGCCGGATCGCGAAGGTGCCGGCCGGCAGGCCGGGCATATTGTGCATGCCGTAGACGGCCTCTATGCCGAAGCGCTCGACGAGGCCGTCGTCCAGCATGGCCTTGCCGCCCGCGCCGCCCTCCTCCGCCGGCTGGAAGATCAGCACCGCCGTCCCGGAGAAATTGCGTGTCTCGGCGAGATATTTCGCCGCGCCGAGCAGCATGGCGGTGTGCCCGTCATGGCCGCAGGCATGCATCCGGCCGGGTATGCGGGACGCATAGGGCTTGCCGGTGATCTCCTGGAGCGGCAGGGCGTCCATGTCGGCGCGCAGGCCGATCGTCGATCCGGGTCCCCTCGCCCCCTTGATGACCGCGACGACGCCGGTTCGTCCGATGCCGGTTACGACCTCGTCGCAGCCGAAGCTGCGCAGCCGCTCGGCGACGAAGGCGGCCGTCTGGTGCACCTCGTAGAGGATTTCCGGCATCTGGTGCAGTTCATGCCGCCAGCCGGCGATCTCGTCTTGCATCTCTGCGGCGCGGTTCAGGATCGGCATGAGCGGGTTCCGTTTCGTCGGGGCCAGTCGGCAGCTTTTGCCATTCTGGCGTCACATAGGCTAAATAGCTGCAATAGCGGCAGGATGCAGGCGGGAAGCGCTCCGGCGTTGCGCATGATACTGCCAGACAGTAGGGGCAGGATCCCTTGATCCGCAAGAGGCGAGCCGAATTGGCATGAGAACCGGTTTTTTTGCAATCATCGCCGCCGCCATCTGGGCAGCCGCCGCGGCCGGTCCTGTACAGGCGGGGCCGCATATCGTGGTCGATCTGGGCAATGGCAAGGTCCTGTCGCAGGAGGGCGCCTTCCAGCCCTGGTATCCGGCCTCGCTCACCAAGCTGATGACGGCCTGGGTCGCCTTCCGCGCCATTGAGGACGGCCAGATGACCCTGCAATCGCCGGTGACCATATCGGCCAATGCGGCCAAGGAGCCGCCGAGCAAGATGGGCTACAAGCCCGGTTCGGTGCTGACGCTCGACAATGCGCTAAAGATCATCATGGTCAAGTCGGCCAATGACGTTGCGACAGCGATCGGTGAGAGCGTGGCGGGGTCCGAGGAAGCTTTCGCGCGGCGCATGAACCTCGAATCGCAGCGGCTCGGCATGACGGGTTCGCATTGGGTCAATGCGCATGGCCTGCATGCCGCCCAGCAATTCACCACCGCGCGCGATCTTGCCGTGCTCGCCGCGTCGCTGCGCACGCGCTTTCCGCAATATGCCGGCTATTTCAAGATCGAGGCGATCGGCGCGGGCAAGACGATCATCCCCAACCATAATACGCTGATCGCCCGCTTTACCGGGGCTGACGGCATGAAGACGGGCTATACCTGTCCGTCCGGATTCAACATGGTCGCCTCGGCATCGCGCGACGGACGCACGCTGATTGCCGTGGTGATCGGCGAATCATCGACCGAGACCCGCGCGGAGAAGGCGGCCGAACTGCTGGTGCGCGGGTTCCGGACCGGCGGTTTCGCCGCGCCGCGTCTTGCCGGCCTTCGGCCTTCGGGCCGCACCACGGCGCAGCCGGTCAATCTGCGTTCCACCATCTGCACGACCGAAGCGCGCGAGGCCCGCTGGAACAATCGCGGCGAGGGCGGCAAGGTCGTGATCCGCTCGCCGCATATTTTCGAGCTCGACCGTCCGCGCCGCGTGGTCGCCGTCGGGCTGGGCGGCGTGACCGGACCCGTCGCGCCGATGCCGGAATATGCCAATGTGCCGATCCCGACGCCGCGCCCGGACTACAGGCCGACGCTGGCGCAGGGCGGCTGATCCGATGCGGCCCATGCCTGTTGCGGTCAACATCCTGACCGGCTTCCTCGGCGCGGGGAAGACGACGCTGCTCAACCGCCTTCTGCGCGACCCGGCGCTGGCGCATACGGCGGTCATCATCAATGAGTTCGGCGACGTCTCGCTCGACCATCTGCTGGTCGAGAAGGCCAATGACGACGTGATCGAACTGGCCGATGGCTGCGTCTGCTGCACGGTGCGCGGCGAGCTGGTCGACACGCTGGCCGATCTGCTGGAGCGCGTGCAGACCGGGCGGCTGGCCCGGCTCGACCGGATCGTCATCGAGACCACCGGTCTCGCGGACCCGGTGCCGGTGCTGCAATCCATCATGGGCCATCCGGTCTTCGTGCAGGAATTGCGGCTCGACGGCGTCATCACCGTGGTCGATGCGGTGCATGGACTGGCGACGCTGGACGGGCATGAGGAGGCGGTGCGGCAGGTCGCGGTGGCCGACCGGCTGGTCATCGGCAAGGCCGATCTGGCGGACGATGCGACGGTTCGCGAATTGAAGGCTCGCCTCTCGACGCTCAATCCGTCGGCGGGCATCGTCGGGGCGGATGCGCCCGCCACGGCGCTTCTCGATGTCGGCCTGTGGAACCCGGCAACGAAATCGGCGGATGTCGCGCGCTGGCTGGGCGAAGCCGACGATCATTCTCACGACCATCACGACCATGACCACGGCGACCACGAACATCATCATGGGCACCATCATGCGCATCACCACCATGGGCCGCATGATGACCGGGTGAGCAGCTTTTCGCTGGTTCATCACGGGCCGCTCGCATGGGCGACGATCGAGATGTTCCTCGACCTGCTGCGCTCCACACAGGGCGAGCGGCTGCTGCGGCTCAAGGGCATCGTGGACGTCGCGGAAGATCCCGATCGGCCGCTGGTCATCCATGGGGTGCGCGGCATGATGCATCCGCCGGCATGGCTGGAGCGATGGCCGGCCACGCGCGAGACGCGCATCGTCATCATCGGCTACGATCTCGATGCCGATTATGTGCGGCGGCTTTTCGCTGGGTTCGTCGGCCAGGCCGCCGTGGATACGGCCGACAAGGCCGCTCTTACGGACAATCCGCTGTCGGTGCCGGGCTTCAAGCCGTCTTCCGCAGCCTGAAGCGGTGGCCGCCATCGGTGGCGTCGGTTTCCAGCAAGATGTGACCGGCTTCCCGGCAGAATGCGGGAATGTCGATCACTGCCAGCGGATCTGTGGTGAGCACGACAAGTTCCTCGCCCGTCGCCATGGCCGACAGGCGACGGCGGGTCTTGAGGACGGGAAGCGGGCAGTTCAAGCCGCGCAGGTCGAGTTCCTGCGGCCCGGCGGATGGTGCGCTCACCTGCCGAACATACCCCACAAGCGGCTGCGCTTGCCGCTATTCGCCTCGGATGCGGCTTCCGCTGGCGCGTTTGCTGCCGGCGGCGTGGTGCCTGTCGTCAGCGGCGAGGTCTCGGGCATGGCGGCAATCGACTGCTGATCGTCCGTCGACGTGTCGGTAGCGGCCGGCGCGGGTCGCGGCGAAGGCGCCACGGCAACCGCGGCAGGTGCCTGCGACTGGAGCGATGGCGGATCGCGCGTGACCTTCTCGCCGCGCGCCCTGCGGCGCGACCAGTCCGCCACAAGCGCGGCTTCCTTCAGGCCGGCGATGGATGGCGCGGGGTCCTTCGCGGCGTTGTCGACAAGGCCGGAGAAAGCCTTCTCATAGGTTGCCTGATAGCTGCGATAGGCAGTCTGGATCGTATCGGGCTGCGTCATGGCCGGGCAGGAGCCCGCCGCCGACATCCTGTCGCCGCCGGAGGTGATCTGGTTGAAGACGTAGCGCTTGCCGCAGACATCGACCTTCGGCGGCACCTTGGTGATCTCGAAATGATCGTAGCCTTCCTTCAGCATCTGCCAGAAGGGATAGTTCGGATCCTTGCGGTAGCGGGCCATGTTTTCCGCCGTCATGCGGAAGGGAAAGGCCTGGATCTGGAATTCGGTCTGGCCGCCCTTGAAGGCGTCCCGCGCAAAGGCATAGATCTGCTCGATCTGCGGGTCGGTCATGGAATAGCAGCCGGCCGAAGAGCAGGCGCCATGCACCATCAGATGCACGCCGGATCGGCCATGCGCGCGGTCGAAGGCGTTGGGAAAGCCCATATTGAAGGACAGGTGATAGCTGGAGCGCGGGTTCATCTGCTGGGGCCGCACCATGTAGAACCCTTCGGGCGCCTGCCGGTCGCCCTCGGTGAACTTGGGGCCCAGCTTGCCCGACCACTTGCAGATGTCATAGCTGGTGGCGAGGTCGTAGCGCCCGTTATCCTTGCGCTTCCAGACCTCCAGCTTGCTCTCTTCCTTGAAGATGCGCAGCATGATGGGCGAGGTCGTGGACATGCCCCTGGCGCGCATGGATTCGACGAGCTTGGGCGGCAGGCGCTTTTCGGTCTTCGGCGCGATGTCCTCGAAAGAGGCGTCCTGGCAGCTTGCGACGGCCAGCGCCGCCATGAGCAATGTGACGGTAGATATACGTTTGAACATGGATACCGCTGCGACCCGAAAAGTCCGACCGCTTCATGGCGATCACTATTTCATCAGCTTTCTTAGCCCGGCAGATTGAAAAAATGATTAACACAAGCTTACCGGTGCCTGCCTCACATCATCGTCATTTTGCGTGAGACACGGCGTTTTTATGGCGGACCGTCGAGCCCGCCGCACAGTTAAGCCGGAATTGTGCCGGAATCAGAGCGTGCGGCCGATGGCGAGGAACTTTTCGCGGCGATGTTCGCGCATGTCGCCGCCACGTGCGGCGAGTTCGGCAAAGCCGGCCGCGATACGCTCGCCGGTGGCGGCGATGACGGCCTCGCGTCCACGATGACCGCCGCCCAGCGGCTCGGCGATGATGCCGTCGATCACCTTGAGCTCCAGCAGGTCCTGCGCGGTGATCTTCATATTGGTCGCCGCATCCTTCGCCCGCGTGGAATCATGCCACAGGATCGATGCCGCGCCCTCCGGCGAGATCACCGAATAGATGGAATGCTCCAGCATGTAGACCAGATTGGCGGTCGCCACAGCGATGGCGCCGCCCGAGCCGCCCTCGCCGATGATGACCGAGATCGTCGGCACCGTCATGCCCAGGCAGGCGGAGGTCGAGCGGGCGATGGCCTCGGCCTGGCCGCGCTCCTCGGCGCCGATGCCGGGATAGGCGCCGGCCGTGTCGACGAGCGTGACCATGGGGATGCCGAAACGGTCGGCGAGCTCCATCACGCGCACGGCCTTGCGGTAGCCTTCCGGCCGGGCCATGCCGAAATTGTGCTTGAGGCGGCTCTTGGTGTCGGAGCCCTTCTCCTGGCCGATCACCGCCACCGCCTCGCCGCGAAACCGGGCGAAGCCGCAGACGATCGCACTGTCCTCGCCAAAGGAGCGATCGCCCGCCAGCGGCGTGAAGTCGGTCATCAGGCTGCCGATATAGTCGAAGCAGTGCGGCCGGTCGGGGTGGCGGGCCACTTGCGCCTTCTGCCAGGGGGTCAGCGCCTTGTAGAGATCGCGCAGCGTATCGCTGGCGCGCTTCTCCAGCCGTTTGATCTCGTCGGCGACATTGACCTCGCCACCGGCCTCCGACAGTCGCTTCAGTTCCAGGATCTGCCCGTCCAGGTCCTGCACCGGCTTCTCGAAATCGAGGTAATTATACATTCGCCCGGTATATCTCGAAGTTATGAATGGATTGCGCCGCAGCATGGCTGCACGGCATGTCTGCGGCTCAAATAGCGACAGGGCGGCTAGTCGGCAAGCGGATGGTGCGTTTTCACGAGCTCGACCAGCCGCGCTTCGAGCACATGCGTGTAGATCTGGGTGGTCGAAATGTCGGCGTGGCCAAGCAGTTGCTGCACGGCGCGAAGGTCGGCTCCGTTCTGCAGCAGATGGCTGGCAAAGGCATGGCGCAGCACGTGGGGCGATACTTTCGCCGCCGGCAGGCCGAGCCGGGCGGCGAGCGCCTTGAGGTCGCGGGCGAAGACCTGCCGGGCCAGATGGCCGCTCTCGCCACGCGCCGGGAAAAGATGACGGTTTGCCTTGCCGGCGGCATCCCTGGCGCGACATTCCAGCCAGCGCCGCATGGCGGCCTGCGCCTTGGGCGACAGCGGCACGACGCGGTCCTTGCCGCCCTTGCCGCGCACGGTGAACCAGCGGTCGTCGCGGCTGGCGACGGTCAGCGGCATGGCGACCAGCTCGGATACGCGCAAGCCCGTGGCATAGACGACCTCCAGCAGAGCCGCGAGCCGCACCGCGCCTGCCGCATCGACGCCGGGCGGCGGCGCATTCGCTTCGGCTTCGGCCTGGTCGAGCAGGCGGCCGACATCGTGTTCCGAAAGCGTCTTCGGCAGCGGCCGGCCGCGGCGCGGGCTGTCGAGACTGCCGGACGGATCGTCGGCGCGGATGCCTTCGGCATAGAGAAAGCGGTAGAACTGCCGCAGCGAGGACAATTTCCGCGCCTGGGAGGACGGCGCGAAGCCGCGCCGGGCAAGACCTTCCAGATGGCTGCGCAGCGCCTCCGTCGTGGCGCTTGCGAGACCGCCGCATTCCTCCGCCGCTTCGTCGAGGTCGCGGCGATAGGCCTGGAGCGTGTTGGCGGCGGCCCCGCGCTCCGCGCTCATCATCTCCAGAAAGGCTTCGATCGCGGCGGCGTCGCGCATCGGCAATCCTATTGCTGTTGCCTCGGTTGCAATCTGTCGGCAGGGAGCTGGACGCTGATCTCGCCGACCCGCGGCTTCACGAAAGTGGCCAGGGCGGACATGGCCCCCCAGATAAGGCCGACGATGACGATCAGCGTCGCCAGCAAGCGGAAAGTTGTCGGCATCGACCCGTCTCAAAAGCTTCGGCCGTTTATCCGTCGCCTGCCCGGCCATTTCAAGGCGTCGATCGGGCAACATACCGACAAACCGCAACTTGACGCAGTGATACAATTCATGTCGAAACGCCGCAGGAAAGGCGCTGGACATGACCGCTGCGGAGCTTTCGTCATCGACGGACATTGAAAGGCTGCGCGCCGCACTGGGCACGCAGACCATCGTCTTCGTCGGCTTGATGGGGGCCGGCAAGACGGCGATCGGCCGGAAGGTGGCGGCCGCGCTGGAATTGCCTTTCGTCGACAGCGATCACGAAATCGAGCTGGTGTCGCGCATGACCGTGCCGGAGCTGTTTTCCCGCTATGGCGAAGCGGAGTTCCGGGCGCTGGAACAGCGCGTGATCCTGCGCCTGCTGGCGGAAGGACCGCATGTGCTTGCGACCGGGGGTGGCGCCTATATGAATGCCGAAACGCGCATGGCGATCCGGCAGCATGGCATGTCGATATGGCTGCGCGCCGATCTCGACACGCTGATGGGGCGCGTCGCCAAGAAGCAGAACAGGCCGCTGCTGCAGACCGCCGACCCGCGCGGGACGATGAAGCGGCTCATGGATGAGCGCTATCCGGTCTATGCGGAGGCGGATGTTTGCGTGGACACGCGTGACGACCGGCGCGAAACCATCGCGACCGAGGTGATCGCCGCGCTTGCGGCAAGGATCACCGGCGAAGGAGTGACACCGTGACTGGATCAGGCATGCGCGAGATCGTGACCGTCGGGCTCGGCGACCGCAGCTACGACATCGTCATCGCTGATGGCGTGATCGCCAGCGCGGGGGACATGATGGCGGAGCACTATCCGGGTTCGCGCGCCTTCATCGTCACCGACCGCAATGTGGCGTCCTTCCATCTGAAGACATTGCAGGATTCGCTCGATGCCGCCGGCGTCGCGCATGGCGAGCTGGTACTGGAGCCGGGTGAGGCTACGAAATCCTTCGCCGGGCTGGCCGCGGCGGTGGACGGAATTCTCGGCGCGCGCATGGAGCGCGGCGATCTGGTTCTGGCGCTGGGCGGCGGGGTGATCGGCGATTTGGCGGGCTTCGCCGCCGGCGTCGTGCGCCGCGGCATGCGATTCGTGCAGTTGCCGACGAGCCTGCTGGCGCAGGTGGATTCCTCGGTGGGCGGCAAGACCGGCATCAACACGGCGCATGGAAAGAACCTCGTCGGCCTCTTCCACCAGCCGGTGCGTGTGCTGGCCGATACATCGGCGCTGGATACGCTGCCCGTGCGCGAGTTCCGCGCCGGCTATGCCGAGGTGGCCAAATACGGGCTGATCGACCGGCCGGATTTTTTCGCCTGGCTGGAGGAGAACTGGCGCGACGTGTTCGCCGGCGGTGCCGCGCGCACGCGGGCGATCGCCGAATCCTGCCGCGCCAAGGCGGATGTCGTCGCGCGCGATGAGTTCGAGACCGGCGACCGCGCTTTGCTCAATCTCGGCCATACGTTCGGCCATGCGCTGGAGGCGGCGACGGGCTATGACGGGACGCGTCTCGTCCATGGCGAGGGTGTCGCCATCGGCATGGCGCTGGCCTATCGCTTTTCGGCTCGGCTCAACCGCTGCAGCCCGGACGATGCCGCGCGGGTGGAAAAGCATCTGCGGGAGGTCGGTCTGCCCTGGCGGCTCGACCAGGTGCCGGGCGGGCTTCCCGGTGCGGAGCGGCTTCTCGACTATATCGCGCAGGACAAGAAGGTGAAGCGCGGCGCGCTGACCTTCATCCTGACGACCGGGATCGGCGAGGCCTTCATCGCCCGCGACGTGCCCGCCTCCGAGGTTCTGTCCTTCCTGACGCAGTCGCTTGCCGGCGAGGCCGAGAGCGTATGAACGAAGCGGCCGTCATTGCCATCGCCGTTGCGGTGGGCCTGATCGTTGCGGCGGTTCTTCTGCGCCATCCGCTATTGCGCGCGCTTGGCTATCGGCTGGTGCCGCATGCCGATGAGGCGCTGCGCGACGCGACGCCTTCCGCCCCGCAGCGGGAGATCCCGCGCAAGGAAGGCGAGCGCGAGCGAAGCGGCATCACCACCGATCTGGCGGAGCTCGAAGTTTCCGACGTGATGGTTCACCGCACGGCGATGCGCTCGCTCAACGCGGACGACCCGGCGCAGGCGATCATTCGCGAGGTGCTTCAGGGACCGCATACGCGGCTGCCGCTCTGGCGCGGGACGATCGACAATATTGTCGGCGTGCTGGACGCCAAGGACCTGCTGCGCGCGCTGATGGAGGTCGACAACGATCCGGCAAGGATCGACATCGCGAAGGTCGCCGCCAAGCCGTGGTTCGTGCCCGATACGACGACGCTTCAGGACCAGCTCAATGCGTTCCTGCGCCGCAAGGCCCGCCTCGCCATCGTGGTCGACGAATATGGCGAGGTCGAAGGCATCGTCACGCTGGAGGATATCATCGAGGAGGTTGTCGGAGACCTCTCCGACGATCACGACATCGATCTTCAGGGCGTGCGCAAGGAGCCCGGCGGTTCGATCGTGGTCGATGGCGGGGTGTCCATTCGTGACCTCAACCGGGCGATGGGCTGGTCCCTGCCCGATGAGGAGGCGACGACGATTGCCGGGCTGGTCATTCATGAGACCCAGTCCATCCCGGACGAGCGGCAGGCCTTCACCTTTCACGGCAAGCGTTTCGTGGTGCTCAAGCGGGAGCGCAACCGCATTGCCCGCCTGCGGATCAAGGCGGTGGCCACGGTCGGCATCGCGACGCCCTGAGAGGCTTCAGCGGCCGTTGGCGCTGCGTGTCATGCTGGAAGCCTCGCCCAGGCCGGCCGACGCGCTGGCGATCCGTACGCAATTCCGGCCGGCATGTTTCGCATCGTAGAGAGCGGCATCGGCCCGCGCCTGGAAGGCCAGATGGTTCTCCGCGGGTCGCGCTTCGGCGACGCCGAAGCTTGCCGTGAAGGCGCGGCCCGGCGGCAGGCCGGCAATTGCGAGGCTGGCAAAGGCCTGCCGCGCATGTTCGGCGAAAAGCCGTGCCGCGGCCAGATTGGCGCCCGGCAGGAGGATGGCGAATTCCTCGCCGCCGATCCGTCCGGCAATATGGTGATCGGCCATCATGCCGCGCAGCATGGCGGCGAAGGCCACGATCACGCGGTCGCCGCTGGCATGCCCATAGGTATCGTTGACCTCCTTGAAGTGATCGAGGTCGCAGATGATCAGCGACAGCGGACGGGCATTGCCCATGCGTTCGGCCATGGCGATGTCGAGACGCCGCCGGAAACCACGCCGGTTGAGCAAGGCGGACAGTTCATCCGTCTGCGACTGGGTGGTGATGGCTGAAAGCAGGTTGCCCACCAGGATGATGATCAGAAGCAGGGCAACCGCCAGTCCCAATATGGTGGCCAGTGATTGCGACATGGTTGCATAGAGCGTGCCTACATAGGCTTGCGGGCTCGCGCCCACGCCGCCAGCGGCAAAGGCGATGAAGGGCTTGGCGAGGAAATGGACCGCACTGAGCGCCAGCAGGCCGACGAGCAGCCTGTCGGCGAAACGCACCGCCCCCGCGCGCAGCACGATCAGGGCAGCGATGGCCTGCATCATGAAATAGGGGAACTGATAGAGCATCTGCCGGGCGAAGGAATCGCGCGGCATGGCGTCGCTCCCAAGACGAATCGCCAGCGCGGCAACGAATATCGCGCCCAATAGCGGCCAGGGCGGCGGCCGGTTGTAGAGATATGACAGGCCGGCGGCGAAGACCGCGAACGCCCCGATCGAACTGGCATAGGCACCGATGGTCGTGGTCCAGTGTCCGCCGGCATAGGGAATGGCGAATTCCAGGCCGAAATTGACCATTCCCAGCAGATAGGCGAGCGTGAACCAACGCGCCGAAACGCGGGTGCGGTCATAGACGGCGATCGCGGCGAAAGCGGCGGCAATCAGCCCGGCCACCGACAGATTGATTGCGAGAATGAAAGCCGCGCTGCTCATTGCCGGTCCGAATTTTTCCGATCGTTATCATGACGGGCAGCAGCGAAAAACTGGTTAAGCCTGATTTTCCCGTGTCAGAAAAGCGGGTTCTGGCCGGGAGCGGGCCGCAGCGGCGTTGCCGTTTCGGCACCGGCTTCCTGCGCCGCCATCCTCACCCTGTTGCGGCCGGCGGCCTTGGCCGCATAGAGCGCGGCGTCGGCGCGCGATGTCAGGCTGTCGAGGTCGTCATCATGCATTTCGGCCACGCCGAAGCTCGCCGTGAACTGTCCGTCGGGCATGGCATGGAATTCGAGCTCGGCGAATTCCACCCGCAGGCCCTCGGCTGTGAGGCGGGCGGCGGCGGCATTGACGCCGTAGAGCAGGACGGCGAATTCCTCGCCGCCGACGCGCCCGACCAGGTGCCGGCTGCCCACGGCTCCGGCAAGGCAGCGGGCAAAGGCGACGATCACCCTGTCGCCGCAGGCATGGCCATGGCGATCGTTGATCTCCTTGAAATGGTCGAGGTCGCAAAGGATCAGGGACACTGGCAGACCCTGCCTGCCTGCCTGGCGGATGAGGCGGTTTGCGCCATGTTCGAAGCCGCGGCGGTTGAGGATGCCGGTGAGACCGTCGGTGCTTGATTCCAGACGCAGTTCCTCGATCGCTTCCAGTCCCACGGCGGCGATCATCGTCAATGCCGCCGCCGTCAGGAAGAACACCGCCGACAACATGACGCCGACCCAATAGACCGACTGGAAGAGCGACTCCTCGGCGCCGGCATTCTGTGGCGGCCACATGTAGAAGGTGAAGGGGCGAGACAGTGAAGCGGCCGTCAGACCAAGCGCGACGATGATGATGATATTGTCGAGACGCGACCTGTCGGGAACCCGCAAATAGCGGGATGCGAAAATGAGGGTGATGGCTGCAATGCCGATACTTGCGACAATGACACGCGGGCCCAGCTCGACATCGTTGGTCAGCGCCCAGCCGAGCGAGATGAGCGTTGCCGCTATCGCCAGGGCGACGGGAAGGCGCGGCATGCCTTCCTTCCGCCGCGACAGAAGCGCGTGACCCGTCACGGCGATTCCCAGCAGGATGAAGGAATTTGCCAGCAATCGCGAAAAAATGAAGCCTAACGGCGCAAAATACAGGACGAACATGCCCGTACCGAAGGCCAGATAGCCGACGGCCATGATCTGCGCCGGACGATGATTACGGAAACTGCCGATCATATACAACGCCACGGCCAGCAGCCATGCGATCGTTGGAACGATCAGCGCGATGAAAGGATCGGTGTTCAATGGCAAGCCCCAGTCGATGCCCAGGGCCATCCTAGGGGAAAGGCGCAAACAAGCTGTTAAACGCGCCGAAAATCCGAAGCGGCGATGCCGGCCACTATGGTCGGCATCGCCATGGCAAATCAGTTCCAGTTACGAATATCGACGAACCGGCCGGAAATGGCCGCCGCAGCGGCCATTGCGGGCGACACCAGATGGGTACGGCCCTTGAAGCCCTGGCGACCCTCGAAATTGCGGTTCGAGGTCGACGCGCAGCGCTCATGCGGCTTGAGGCGGTCGTCGTTCATCGCCAGGCACATGGAGCAGCCCGGCTCGCGCCAGTCGAAGCCGGCGGCGATGAAGATCTTGTCGAGACCCTCGGCCTCGGCCTGCTGCTTCACCAGACCCGAGCCCGGCACGATCATGGCGCTGACGGTGGGCGCCACGGTCTTGCCCTCGACCACCTTCGCCACTTCGCGCAGATCCTCGATGCGGCCATTGGTGCAGGAGCCGATGAAGACGCGGTCGATGGCGATGTCAGTGATCTTCGTGCCGGGGGTGAGGCCCATATATTCCAGCGCGCGATGCTTGGAGGCACGCTTCGTCTCGTCCGCGATCTGGTCCGGATCCGGAACGGCGCCGTTCACGGACACCACGTCCTCGGGCGAGGAGCCCCAGGTCACGATGGGCGGCAGCTTGGCGGCGTCGAGCACGATGACCTTGTCGAAATGCGCGCCCTCGTCGGAATGGAGCGTCTTCCAATATGCGACCGCGGCGTCCCACGCCTCGCCCTTCGGCGCGCGGGGCTTGTCCTTGACATAGGCGAAGGTCGTCTCGTCGGGGGCGATGAGACCGGCGCGCGCGCCACCTTCGATCGACATGTTGCAGATCGTCATGCGGCCTTCCATCGACAGCGAGCGAATCGCTTCGCCCGCATATTCGATGACATAGCCGGTGCCGCCGGCGGTGCCGATCTCGCCGATGATGGCGAGAATGATGTCCTTGGCGGTGACGCCGGGCGGGAGCTGGCCGTCGACACGCACTAGCATGTTCTTGGCCTTCTTCTGGATCAGCGTCTGGGTGGCGAGCACATGCTCGACCTCGGACGTGCCGATACCGTGCGCCAGCGCGCCAAAGGCGCCATGCGTGGAGGTATGGCTGTCGCCGCAGACGATCGTCATGCCGGGCAAAGTGAAGCCCTGCTCGGGGCCGACAATGTGGACGATGCCCTGGCGGATATCGACCTCATTGTAATAGTCGATGCCGAAATCGCGCGCATTGGTGGCCAGCGCCTCGACCTGGATGCGGCTTTCCTCGTTCTTGATGCCGTTCTTGCGATCCGGCGAGGTCGGCACGTTGTGGTCGACGACGGCGAGCGTCTTTTCGGGATGGCGGACCTTGCGGCCGGCCATGCGCAGGCCCTCGAAGGCCTGCGGGCTGGTCACCTCATGGACGAGGTGGCGGTCGATATAGAGCAGGCAGGTACCGTCTTCCTGGCGATCGACGACATGGTCGTCGAAAATCTTGTCATAGAGTGTGCGGGGTGCGGTCATTGTCGTCCGTCCTTGGAGCGGAAAGAAAGGTGGCCGCGATGCGGCCGGCTGCTGGAGAGCGGCTCAGCGAAGTCGGCTGGTGGGCGCGCCGCAGACGCGGGCAAAGAACCGCCCCGGCAGGCGCTTCCTGTCCTGCAGGACGAAGGCATGGATTGCCCTATGATCCGCGATTTCCAGCATAAGGCCGCTCATATCAAGCTTTTGCGGCCTCGGCAATCGGAGGCGTGAGGACACAGCGTCACGCCCGCGAACCGCTATTCGGCTAAATTTCCACCAGCCGGTCGGGAAGTTCCGCGAGGTCGTCGTTCCGCCGCGGAAATTCGCGCGACAGCAATTCCCCCGCGGCGGCGATGGCGCCCTCGAAGCCTTCCGTCAGCCGACCGGCGGCCGCCTCCGCGACCAGCCTCGCCACGATCTCATCCCAGGCCGCCTGCGGCACCCGCGCATTGATGCCGGCATCGGCGACCACTTCCGCATAGCGCTCGGCCAGCGAGACGAAGATGAGCACGCCGGTGCGCTCGCGCGTGACGTGGATGTTGCGCGAGAGGAACTGCGCTACCGCATTGCGATGCGCCCGGCGATAGCGCAGATAGCGCGGCACGAAGAGCATGCGAAGGCGCGGAAACACCGCCAGCAATGCCAGCGCCGCCGCCGAGGCGGCGAGCTGGGCAAGCACGAAGTGCCACAAGGGTATGGACAGCCACCACAGGTCGACCAGCAACGCGGCGGCGAGACTGGCCACCAGCATGCCCGCGCCCACCGTGAAGGCGGCCGGATAGAAATAGCTGTCGCTGGAGCCAGCGAGCACGCAGACGATCTCGCCCGACGTGTCGGCCTCGGCCGTGCGGATCGCGGCTGCGATCCGGTCGTGATTGCTCTGCGAGAGGATCGTCATCGCCTACCAGCTCCCCGAAGATCCGCCGCCGCCGGACGATCCGCCGCCGCCCGAAAAGCCCCCGCCGCCGGATGATCCGCCCGACCAGCCGCCACCGCCGCCCGACCAGCCGGAGGAAGAGCTCCGCCCGCCGCCGCCCGAGCCGTAGCGGAAATCCATGCCGAGCCAGCGATAATGGCCGGGTCCGATCTTGCGTCCATAGATCCGCGCCAGAAAGGCGAAGATCATCGAACCGAAGAACATCATGCCCCAGACGAAGAGGAACAGGATCACCGGCCAGGGAAGGACATCGTCGTCCACCGGCTGGTTGCGCTCGGCGCGCGCCTCGAGCTCGGCGCCGTTGCCTTCCAGAACCATGATGATGTCGTCCACCGCCTTGTCGATGCCGGCGGCGAAATCACCGGCGCGGAAGGCGGGGACCATCGTGTTCTCGATGATGAGGCGCGAATGGAGGTCGGTCAGCGTGCCTTCGAGCCCGTAGCCGACCTCGATGCGCATGCGCCGGTCATCGACGGCGACCAGTAGCAGGATGCCATTGTCCTCCTGCGCCTGACCGAGCCGCCAGAAGCGGAACAGGCGGTTGGCATAGGGCTCGATCGCCTCGCCATCCGTGGTGGGGACCGTCGCCACCACGATCTGGTCCGAGGATTTCTGCTCGAAGGCGGCGAGTTTCCGGGTCAGCGCGCTTTCGGTGGCGGCGTCGATGACGCCGGCATTGTCCACCACGCGGCCGGTCAGCGCCGGCAGCGCCTGCGCCAATGCCGTGGCGGCCACAAGGACCGCCGCCAGCACGACGAGGGGAAGGCGCAGGCGCCGCATCGACGCCATGGCCATCTCAGTTGGCATTGCCGCTATTGTTTCCGCCGGTGCCGAAATTCACCTCCGGCACGTTCATCTTGTCTTCCGACACGGTGAAGTTGGCGAAGGGCTCGTTGTTGGTGAACCACAGCTTGGCCCACAGCACGCTGGGGAAGGTGCGCAGCGAGAGATTATAGTCCTGCACTGCCTGGATGTAGTCGCGCCGGGCCACCGCGATGCGGTTTTCGGTGCCTTCGAGCTGCGCCTGAAGCGCGAGGAAGTTCTGGCCGGACTTGAGGTCCGGATAGTTCTCCACCACGGCGAGCAGCCGCGACAATGCGCTGGTCAGACCCGCCTGCGCATCCTGGAAGGCCTGCAGGGCGGCGGGGTCCTGGAGATCGCCGGTGGAGACCTGAACCTGGGTGGCGCGGGCGCGCGCCGCGACGACCGCCTCCAGCACCTCGCGCTCCTGCTGGGCATAGCCGCGCACGGTCTCGACCAGATTGGGGATCAGGTCGGCACGGCGTTGGTACTGGTTGAGCACCTCGCTCCAGGCTGCCTTGGCCTGCTCTTCCTTGGTGGGAATCGTATTGTAGCCGCAGGCCGACAGGAACGGCAGGACGGCCAGGATGGCAAGCCAGATGGCGATGCGGGGACGCATCGGTGAAGCGAAGCTGGCGACAGTCATATCGGAACCCTCATTTGACAGCTGGCCGACCCTATTGCTTTTGGTAACCCTTGGGAATCCGTCATGATAAAGCGAATGTGATTTCGGAGAGGGCGATGGCGCGCAGCGATGACAGGGACCCCGAATCGGGCCGCATCCTGAAACGGGTGGATGCCGAGACCGAGGCGCGCATGCCCGCGAGCCAGGCCGAAGGCAGCGACTGGGCCGAGCTCTGGGGAACGCGGATCGGGCGGGTTCTCGCCGCGATCCTCTTCATCGGTCTCGTCTGGTATCTGGGCATCAGCCTGCTGGGTGGCGGATCGTGAGCGACGCAAGTCCGGCGGTCATCGCCATATCGAGCCATGTGGCGCGCGGCGCGGTGGGCAATCGCGCCGTGGTTTTCGCCCTTGAGGCGCTCGGATGCGCGGCATGGTCGGTGCCCACGGTGGTGCTGCCCTGGCATCCCGGCCATTCGCGGGCCACGCGCATCGTGCCGGCGGCGGCGGATTTCGATTCATTGCTCGCAGATATCGCCGACGCGCCATGGATCGACGAGGTGCGTGCGGTGGCATCCGGCTATCTCGGCGATGCGCGGCAGGCCGCTGCGGTGGCGAAGCTGGTCGCCTCCCTCAGGCGCCGCAGGCCCGACCTGCTCTATCTGTGCGATCCGGTGATCGGCGATGCGCGCGGCATCTATGTGCCAGAGGCGACCGCAATCGCCCAGCGCGACGTGCTGATACCGCTGGCCGACATCTCCACGCCCAACGTCCACGAGCTGGGCTGGATGGCGGGCAAGCCGCTCGACACGGTGGCGGAGGCACTGGCGGCGGCGCGCGCCTTCGGCCCGTCGACCGTGCTCGTCACATCGGCGCCCGAGGCGGGCCTAGGCCGGATCGGCAATCTGCTCGTCGCGTCGGATCAGGCCTGGAGCCTGACGCATGCGGCATTGGCGGATGCCCCCAGCGGGACGGGCGACCTGACCGGCGGGTTGCTCCTCGCCCATATGCTGCATGGCTGCAATGCGTTCGAGGCGGCATCCCGGTCGCTGGCATCCGTCAGCGCGGTCGTCTCGCTGACCGTGGCAAGCGGTGCCGACGAATTGCTCCTGGCCGGAAATGCCGGGCTTTTGCGCAAGCCCGAGGCGGTGGTGGCCGCGCGGTCGATCGGGCCATGAGCGATGGCTGAAACCTGCCTGTCCGTGGGCGTCGACGGCTGTCCCGGCGGATGGATCGCGGCGATCCAGCGGCCCGGGAAGGATTGGCCCGACATTGCCGTCTTCGCGAACTTTGCCGCGCTGGTGGACAGCCTGCCCGGGCACGGCATCATCGCCGTCGACATGCCGATCGGCCTGCCGGACGCCTGCGGGCCGGGCGGGCGCGGTCCGGAAAGGCTCGTCCGGCCGCTGCTCGGCGCGCGCCAGTCGAGCGTCTTTTCCATTCCCTCCCGTGCCGCGGTCTTCGCGACCGACGCGATCTATCGGGATGCCGCGCAGTGGAAGGCCGATCATCTGCGCGCGAGCGCGGTGGCCCGGTCGACATCGCAGCCGCCGCGCGGCGTATCGGTACAGGCCTACGGCCTTTTCTCCCGTATCCAGCAGGTCGATACGCTTCTGCGGCAGCGGCCGGAACTGCGCGGGCGGGTGATCGAGAGCCATCCGGAACTCGCCTTCTGGCGCATGAACGGCCGCCGGCCGCTCGCCGAGCCCAAGAAGGTGAAGAACCGCCCCTGGCAGGCCGGGCTTGCGGAACGCATCGCATTGCTGGCGGCGCAAGGCTTCGCTCCGCCTTCGGGCTGGTCGCATGTACCGCGCGGCGCCGGTGCCGACGACCTGCTCGATGCGCTCGCCATGCTCGACGTCGCGCGGCGGCAAGCGACGGGACATGCCGGACGGCTTCCCGATCCGCCCCTGCACGATTCGGCCGGGCTGCCGATCGCGATATATTTCTAGAGTATCTTGCAGCCAGGCGTTCGCCAGAACGCGTGTTGCTCCAGGGCTGTCGGCGGGCGCAGTTCCATGCGGAAAACGCATGGCCGATGCATTGAAGCCGAGGCTTTTTGCCTTTATTGCGGCTGCATGGCGTATCTTCCTGACGAACTCATCTCGGGCTATCGCAATTTCATGTCCGGGCGATATGCGTCCGAGAGCGCGCGTTATCGCGAACTCGCCTCCTCCGGCCAGACGCCGAAGACGATGGTCTTTGCCTGTTGCGATTCGCGCGCAGCGCCTGAAACGATTTTCGACGCGGGTCCGGGCGCATTGTTCGTCGTGCGCAACGTCGCCAATCTGGTGCCGCCTTATGCGCCGGACGACAATCATCACGGCACCTCGGCGGCGCTGGAATTCGCGGTCCAGAGCCTGAAGGTAGAAAACATCCTCGTGCTCGGCCATGGCCGCTGCGGCGGCATCGGCGCGGCGCTCAATCCGGCAGCGGAACCGCTCTCGCCGGGTGATTTCATCGGCCGCTGGATGAGCCTCGTCGCACCGGCGGCCGAGGCGGTCGCCGGCAATAAGCTGATGACGCCGGCCGAGCGGCAGACGGCGCTGGAGCGGATCTCGATCCGCTATTCGCTGGCTAATCTGCGCACATTCCCCTGTGTGCGCATTCTGGAACAGAAGGGCAAACTCAGGCTGCACGGCGCCTGGTTCGACATTTCCACCGGCGAACTATGGATCATGAATCCCGCAACGGGGGATTTCGAGCGTCCCGACCTCAATGGCGGGGACTGACATTCGTCGCTTCGGCGATTTTCCGGATCAGTTCGGGTAGCAGGCTGCCGGAATGTCCGGCCAGACGGCACCATCGCATTCCAGCACGGCGCGGCGCTGGCGCAGTTCGGCGCTGACGGGACCCGTCGGCATCGGATCGACGCCATAGGGCGCATCGGGGAACATGAGCTCGGCGACGGTCTGCCCTGTAGACGCGCCTTCGCCTTGCCTGTCCTCGGCCGAACCCAGCGCGCCGACCGCATTGAGGCCCAGCGCCAAGGTGACCACCGTCGTAGCGGCGGCCAGCGCGGTCAGGCGGTTTTTAAGCGGTTTGGGCATCATCTCGGCGCAACGCATTTCGGGCGGAAACGTTCCGCATGATCGGCGCGCCGATTGTCGAAGCGTTTGGTTAAGAAGCGATGAACAAGTGCGCTCTTTCGCAGATGCAAAAAAAACGATAAGAGCGCGCATCGAAATCGCTGCGCCCCCGTGTGTGGCCAAGCCCCCGAGACCCCCTTATGAACATCCGAAACATCGCGATCATCGCGCATGTCGACCATGGAAAGACCACGCTCGTCGACGAACTTCTCAAACAGTCCGGCTCGTTCCGCGAGAACCAGCGCGTCAATGAACGCGCGATGGACTCCGGCGACATCGAGAAGGAACGTGGCATCACCATCCTCGCCAAAGCCACCTCGGTGGACTGGAAGGACACCCGCATCAACATCGTCGACACGCCCGGACACGCCGATTTCGGCGGCGAGGTGGAACGCATCCTGTCGATGGTGGACGGCGCGATCGTGCTGGTCGACGCCGCCGAAGGCCCGATGCCGCAGACCAAGTTCGTCGTCGGCAAGGCGCTCAAGGTCGGCCTGCGGCCGATCGTGGCGATCAACAAGATCGATCGGCCCGATGCGCGCGCCGACGAGGTCATCAATGAAGTGTTCGATCTCTTCGCTGCCCTCGATGCCACCGACGAGCAGCTCGATTTCCCCATCCTCTACGGTTCGGGACGCGACGGCTGGATGGCCGAAAGCCCGGAAGGCCCGAAGGAGCAACGTCTTGCGCCGCTGTTCGACCTGGTGTTGAAGCATGTGCCGGTGCCGAGCGTCGAGCCTGGGCCGTTCCGCATGATCGGCACCATTCTGGAGGCGAACCCCTTCCTGGGCCGTATCATCACCGGCCGCATCACTTCCGGCACCCTCAAGCCCAACCAGGCGGTGAAGGTGCTTCATCATGACGGATCGCTGCTCGAAAACGGCCGCGTGTCGAAGATCCTCGCCTTCCGTGGCCTCGAGCGCCAGCCGATCGAGGAAGCGCAGGCGGGTGACATCGTCGCCATTGCCGGCCTGTCGAAAGGTACCGTCGCCGACACGTTCTGTGATCCCTCCGTGCAAGAGGCGCTGCAGGCGCAGCCGATCGACCCGCCGACCGTGACCATGTCCTTCATCGTCAACGATTCGCCGCTGGCCGGCACCGAGGGCGACAAGGTGACGAGCCGTGTGATCCGCGACCGCCTGTTCAAGGAAGCCGAGGGCAATGTCGCGCTTCGGATCGAGGAATCGGCCGACAAGGACTCGTTCTTCGTGTCCGGCCGCGGTGAGTTGCAGCTTGCGGTGCTGATCGAGACCATGCGCCGCGAAGGCTTCGAGCTCGCTGTCTCGCGCCCGCGCGTCGTCATGAAGAAGGACGAAGCCGGCCAGGTTCTGGAGCCCATCGAGGAGGTCGTCATCGACGTCGACGAGGAGCATTCCGGCGTCGTGGTGCAGAAGATGTCCGAGCGCAAGGCGGAGATGGTGGAACTGCGTCCCTCGGGCGGCGGCCGCCAGCGGCTCGTCTTCCATGCGCCGACGCGGGGCCTGATCGGCTACCAGTCGGAACTGCTGACGGATACGCGCGGCACCGCGGTGATGAACCGGCTGTTCCATTCCTACCAGCCCTACAAGGGTGAACTGCCGGGCCGCAGCAACGGCGTGCTGATCTCCAATGACGATGGCGAGGCGGTGGCCTATGCGCTGTTCAACCTCGAAGATCGCGGCCCGATGGTGATCGATGCCGGCGTCAAGGTCTATCAGGGCATGATCATCGGCATTCACAGCCGCGACAATGATCTCGAGGTCAATGTGCTCAAGGGCAAGAAGCTGACCAATATCCGCGCCGCCGGCAAGGACGAGGCCGTCAGGCTAACCCCGCCCATTCGCATGACGCTGGAGCGCGCGCTGGCCTGGATCCAGGACGACGAACTCGTCGAGGTGACGCCGAAGTCGATCCGCCTGCGCAAGCTCTATCTCGATCCGAACGAGCGCAAGCGCTTCGAGAAGCAGAGCGCCGCCGGCGCTGCCTGAGCAGGCTCCGGCCGGGGATCGACGCTTCGGCTTCCGTTCCCCTGTCTCCCGAAGCGTCTGGTTTTCGGGAGACGGGCTTTGAGCGCATTCCGAAAGGGCAGCGGCCGACGCAGCCTTGGAGGGCTTGACCTTCCAGTTGCTGGAAGTCGCATTCTCCTTTGGTCTTTCGACCAGAGGAGATCGAGAAATGCGCAATTTACTGACGGTTGCAGTCCTGCTCGGCGCGCTTGCGCCGGCTGCTGCGCAGCATCAGCATCTTGGCGGGACAGAGGCGCCGGCGATGGCGAGCGCGTTGCCGGAAGCCTGCCGCGCAAATGTGCCCGAAGGCATGGCTTCATCGCATGAGACGATGGATTCCAGCGCCATGAATGCACATCAGCAGGCCAATATGGCCGGCATGGCGCAGATGGATCGCGACATGATGGCGGGCATGATGCAGGAAGATGCCGACATGGCCTTCATGTGCGGCATGATCGCTCATCATCAGGGCGCGATCGCCATGGCGGAAACGGTTCTCCAGCATGGCGACGACGCCGAGGCGAAGGCGCTTGCGCAACGGATCATCGATGCGCAGAAGGCCGAAATTGCCGAGATGACGGGGTGGGTCGCGCGCAACGCGGAGTGAAGCGGTGATGTCGGGATTTCTTCCGGCACCACCTTTGGCGGAACGCGTTCAGTGGAAGTTCCGCCCCTTCGGCATGACGCTGCCGGCGCGCCGCGCGGCCAGTCCGGTTTCGGCATCCGCTCGATCCGGCGGGTAGATTCTCCTGCCTCGCTCGCGCGAGAGCGGTCCGTCATGGCTGCCTTCGTCGGCCGGCGCGGTGTATTTCAGCCTGGCCGCGCCTTCAGAAAGCGCCGCCAGACGCGGGGTGAGATCGATGATCCGTTCCGCAACGATATGGATGACATCAGATGCCGATTGCAGCCGGCCATCGACCCGCACCAGCCGCGCGCCCATCACGACGGGACGGAAGCGGTCGAAGATATTCTTCCAGACGATGACATTGGCAATGCCTTCCTCATCCTCCAGCGTCATGAAGATGACGCCCTTGGCCGAGCCCGGCCGCTGGCGCACCAGAACGAGGCCGGCGACCGACAGGCGCCGGCCATTGGGGAATGAGGTCAGATGGCCGCTCGGCGTGATCCTCTCGCGACTGAATTCCTTTCGCAGGAAGGAGACCGGATGCGCCTTCAGCGAGAGGGAGAGCGTCCGGTAGTCCTGGATGACATGTTCGCCCGCCGGCATTGCCGGCAATGACATATGCGGCTCGCGGTCTTGCAGTTTCAGCCCGGGTTGCTCGAAGAGCGGCAGCCGTTCGGCGGCGGACTTCTCGTCCAGTCCCCGGGCGGCCCATAAGGCCGCACGGCGATCCAGACCCAGCGAGCGGAAAGCATCCGCCTCGGCAAGGCGTTCGATCACGGCGCGCTTCAGGTCCGAACGCAGCCACAGGTCGCGGACGGATTCGTAGCCTTCGCCGCGATTGTCTACCAGCGCCTTCATGTCGTCCTTGGCAAGGCCTTTCACCTGCCGGAAACCGAGGCGCATGGCGTGGCGGGTGCGGATCACGCCGCGCATTCCGGCATGGCGGGGCGCGACCCTGCTGGGATCGAAAGGAGCGGCCTCCAGCGTGCAATCCCAGCTGGAAAGGTTGATGTCGACGTTCCTGACCTCGACGCCATGCTCGCGCGCGTCGCGAACGAGCTGGCCCGGCGCATAGAAGCCCATGGGCTGGGAATTGATGAGCGCGGCGCAGAAGATGTCGGGATAATAGGTCTTGAACCAGGCCGAAGCATAGACGAGCAGCGCGAAGGACGCGGCATGCGCTTCGGGGAAGCCATACTCGCCGAATCCCTCGATCTGGCTGAAGCAGCGTTCGGCGAATTCACGCGGATAGTCCTTGCGGACCATGCCTTCGATGAATTCATCCTTGAGCTGATCGATCGTTCCGGTGCGTTTGAAGGTGGCCATGGCGCGGCGCAGCTTGTCGGCCCTGGCGGGTGTGAAACCCGCCGCCTCGATGGCGATCCGCATCGCCTGCTCCTGGAAAAGCGGCACGCCGAGCGTCCTGCGGAGGATCGCTTTCAGCTCCGACTTCACATAGTCGACTTTCTCCTTGCCCTCGCGCCGGCGTAGATAGGGGTGCACCATGTCGCCCTGGATCGGACCCGGCCGCACGATGGCGACCTCGATGACCAGATCGTAGAATTTCCTCGGCCTGAGGCGGGGCAGCATCGACATCTGCGCCCGGCTCTCGATCTGGAAGACGCCGATCGTGTCGGCGCGGCAGATCATGTCATAGACGTCTTCCTCCTCCTTGGGGATCGTCGCCAGTTCCAGCCGCTCCGGCCAGTGATGGCCGTAATGCGCTTCCAGAAGGTCGAAGCAGCGACGCAGGCAGGACAGCATGCCCAGCGCCAGCACGTCGACCTTGAAAATTCCCGTCGCGTCGAGGTCGTCCTTGTCCCATTCGACCATCTTTCGTTCAGCCATCGCCGTCCTGACGATGGGCACGAGCTCGTCGAGGCGGTCATTGGTGATGACGAAACCGCCGACATGCTGCGTCAGGTGGCGTGGAAACCCAAGGATATCGTTGGCACGTGCGATGACGTGGCCGGTGACGGGATCCGCCATGTCGAGCCCGCCGGCCTTCGCCTCGGCTTCGCTCAACCTTGAGGTCGACCAGCCCCAGAGGGAACCTGACAGGGCCGATTGCGCATCGTCCGACAGGCCGAACGTCTTGGCGACCTCGCGCAGTGCGGAGCGGCCGCGATAGGAAATGACGGCAGCTCCCAACGCCGTGCGGCGGCGACTGTATTTCTCGTAGATATAGGCAATGACTTCATTGCGCCTGTCATGTTCGAAGTCGACATCGATGTCTGGCGGCTCGTCGCGCTCTTCCGAGACGAAGCGTTCGAAGAGCGTATCCATGATGTCGGGACCGACATCGGTAATGCCAAGACAATAGCAGATCAGTGAATTCGCTGCCGAACCGCGGCCCTGGCAGAGAATTTTCCTGCTGCGGGCATAGCAGACAATGTCATGGACGGTCAGGAAGTAGCCGGCATAATTGAGCTTGGCGACCAGTGCCAGTTCCTTGACCAGCGTCTCGCGGACATCCTCTTCCAGCCCTTTCGGAAAACGTCTCAGCGCGCCGGCCCAGGTCAACCTTTCCAGCTCCTGCTGGTGCGTCGTGCCTTCCGGGGTGAGCTCATCCGGATAATTGTAACGGAGTGCATCGAGCGAGAATGCCAGTTCGCCGGCAAAGCGGATCGTCTCGGCCAGCGCCTGCGGATAGCGGCGGAACAGCCGCGCCATCTCCGCCGGCGGCTTGAGGTGGCGCTCGGCATTGGGGCTGAGGGCGAAACCAGCCTTCGCGACGGTCGTTTTCATCCGGATCGCGGTCAGCACATCCTGGAGCGGCCGGCGCATGGGCGAATGATAGAGCGCGTCGTTCACCGCCATCAGCGGCAGGCCAGCCGCCTGCGCCAGCGCCGCCGCCTGGGCGAGCTTGAACATGTCGTCGCCGCCATAAGCGGGCGCGGCGGCGAGGCGGGCAGCGGCGCCGAAGCGTTCCCTGCATCGGCGCAGGAAGGCGAGCGCCGTTTCCGGCGCGGCGGAAAGATCGGGCAGGATTGCGAGCGACATGTGATCGCCCCATTCGAAAAAATCCGCCAGCCGCAGGTCGGGATTGCCTTTCTCGCCGCGCTCATTGGCGACGGTCAGCATGCGGCACAGATGGCCCCAACCCTTGCGATCGCGCGGATAGGCGAGAATGTCGGGCGTTCCATCGGAGAAGACGAGCCGGCAGCCGGGATGGAAGGGAAGGGTCACCGGTTCCGTGCTGTCCGGATGCAGGATGTGCTTCGACTGGCTCCAGGCGCGCACGACGCCCGCCACCGTGTTGCGGTCGGCAAGGCCCAGCGCGCGATGGCCGAGCAGGCTTGCCGAGGAGACCATCTCCTCCGGCTTCGATGCGGCGCGCAGGAAGGAGAAATTCGAACAGGCGGCAAATTCCACATAAGCCGTATCGGCGGGGATCTGGGGGCTCATGCGAAGAATCCGTGCATGAACCAGCGCGGCATGGCTGGCGTCGCGCCGTAGAGGCCCTGCCGGTAGATCCAGTAGCGGCGGCCGGCCTCGTCCTCGACGCGGAAATAGTCGCGTGGCGCTGCATCCCCGGCATCGCGCCACCATTCGGGCGCGATGCGTTCCGGCCCTTCGGCGCGTGCGATGCGATGGAGCACGCGCCGCCAGCGAAAGCGCAGCGGCGGGCCTTCGGGCACGTCCACGGCCGTGACATCGACAGGCTCGGGCCGCGCCAGGAGCCTGATGGGCCGTTCGAGGGATGTCGGCGCCGGGGCGTTGCCGCGGCGGTGTGGCGCCGGACGGTCGGCATAGGGCGTTGCGACGACGGCGCGCTCGGGAATATGGCTTTCGCAAGGCTGCGGCAAGGTGAGCGCCCCGGCGCCAAGCCGCGCACGAAGCCTGTCCGCCAGATGGGCGATGGTTTCCTCGTCATCCCGGCCGTCGCCGGCCAGATCGCCCTGGCGGGTGTTGAAAGGCGCGGTCTCCAATGCGCAGAGGCGGACGAGCTCGAAGCCGAAGCCGGCATCGACGGCCTCGCCCAGCCCCGCTATGCGCTCGCGAAACAGCCGCCGGACCAGTGCCGGCTCGCGCAAGGGCCGCGCCGCGCCAACCCTGAGACGCTGCACCACGCCATCGACACGGAACAGCACAAGCTCGATCAGCCGCATGCCTTCTCCCCTTCGCTCCAGATCGGCCTTCATCGTGACCGACAGGAGCCCGACGAGATGCTCCACATGCTCCGTGCGGATGACGGGTTCGGCCAGATGTCGTTCCACCGACAGGACCGCCACGGGCCGGCGCGGCGACACCGCCTCTTCCACCCGGCCCAGCGCCTGGTCGAGCCGCAGCAGGAGCGATGCGCCGAAGCGCCGGGCGAGCGGAGCGCGGGGCGCCATGGCGATCGTTTCCACCGTGCGCAGGCCGAGGCTTTCGAGGCTCCTGCACAATGCAGGCTCCAGACGCAGCGCCGCAAGGCGCAGGCCGGCAAGCGCGTCCTCCTCCCTGCCTTGCGCCACTGGGACCGGATCGAGAAAACGCGCCGCCGCCCAGGCCATTCCGGGCGTGGAGGCCAGTCCGGCCTCCGCCCGGATGCCCTGAGAGGCCAATCGCCGCCGCACATCGTCGAGCATTGCCTGTTCGCCGTCGAACAGATGGACGCAGCCGGTGACGTCGAGGAAGAGCCCGTCCGGACCGGACAACGCCACCAGCGGCGTGTAGCGGTCGCACCAGTCGGCAATGGCGGCGAGCAGCCGGCTGTCCGCCGCCGCGTCGGATTCGACCACCTCGATATCGGGATGCATGGCGCGGGCATCGGCGATTCCCATGCCGGGCCGCAGGCCGCGGGCGAGCGCCAGATCGTCCAGCGCGGCGATGCGCTGGCTCTCGTTCTCGCGGATGCTAACAACGAGCGGCTGCCTGCCCTCAGGCGGCGCCTTTGAAAGCCAGCACCGCCCCAGTCTTGCCCGCAGGATGCGGGTGACCGGCAGATGCGGAAACCACAGCGCCATGATCCGGCGCCCTGACGGTGGAAGAAGGACGTTCGCGAAAGGCGCATTCATGGCTGTTCCATTCCAGGATGAAGGTTGCGGAGGGGGCCTGGCGGCTGCGGGAGATGGTGACGGAAAAGGCGGGCGCGCCGATCGATCCTGACAGCGGCCCTGAAAGCGTGCTGCGCTCCGCCGCCGGCGCCGGCCCCACGAGGAGGCGCACCGGCGCGGCGGTCGGTTCCGGCATCCCGACCTGCCGCAGGAGATAAAGCGGCCGGCCCGCGGCCTGGGTGCGGCGATGCAGCCGCCGGGTCGCCGTCAGGTCGAGCTTGCGTGACATGCCGCGCACTTCCAGGAGAACCGCTGAAATGGCGGCCAGTGCCGCCGCTTCCTCGGCGATCCAGAGCGCGTCTTCCAGTTTGCGGGCCCGGGCGAAGAGAAGATTTTCGGCAGCAATGCCGAAGCGGTGGAGAATGCCCGGCGCGTAGGGACTGCCCGCTTCGGCGAGGGGTTCGTCCGTCGCCACCCAGAGGAGCGGCATCGAGGTCCTGCCTGCCATCCGGGCGGCCAGCGCCAGCGCGAAACCCGCCACCGCGCCTGCGTCCCGCGTTTCGGTGCCATGGATCTCGGTCAGCGCCGCCCAGGGCAGCCCCCCGCCCAGGGCAGCGTCCAGACCCGACGCCCCGGTCGGCAGGCAGGTTCTTTCCGGCCGGCCGGCATGGTGCCGGACAATGCGGTTCGCATCGCCGTCCGCGTCCGGCACGGCAAGGCGCTCCGGCGGCCTTCCCTCGATTTTTGCAATCGCATGGCGCAGGCCGCAAAGCGTCGCCTGCGCCGCAGCCTGTCCGGCCATGGCGTTGCTCCAGAGATTGTTCCTGTTATGTTCTTATGGATTCCAGAGCCGACCGAGAGAGTCAAGCCGACTCGGAAAGGAATTTATTCCCCCATGGGCAATGGTGAACCGGCTTCTGGTCCGCCGGGTTTTCACCACCTTGTCCGAATCCCCTCGAAACATGGGCCTGCCCGGTCTATATGCGCGCCAGAGGTAATTCATGGCCCGCATCTACAAGACACGTGCTTGGCACGACCAGCTCTCCCCGTCGATCGAGGAATTCGAGCTTCTGGCGCTGGAAGCCTATGCGCATCTGCCCGGCGAATTCCGGCAGCTCACCGGCGAGATCGTCATTCTGGTGGCGGAATTTCCGACCGACGAGATCATGGACGATCTGGCGCTGGAATCGCCTTTCGACCTGCTCGGCCTCTTCGAAGGCCGCGGCATCGCCGAGCGCTGGAACCCGCAGACCGGCGAGGGGCCCAACCGCATCACGCTCTATCGCCGCGCCATCCTCGACTACTGGTCGGAAAACGAGGAGACATTGGGCGACATCGTCACCCATGTGCTCATCCACGAGATCGGCCATCATTTCGGCCTGTCGGACGACGACATGCAGCAGATCGAGGCGGCGGCCGAGTAACCGCCGCGGCCTACTGTTCGCCAAGCTTCATGTCGGGCGAATAATCCTTTCCCTCGACATCCTTCACCACCGCTTGCCCGCAGCGCATCGCGTTGGTGGACGGATCGAAGGCATAGGTGGGGGAGCCAAACAGGTGCCAGCCCTTGTCGAGCGCCTGCGAGACCTTGTGGCAGAAGCTGGAATCGTCAGGGCCGGTGAGGTAGCGGTAGAGGCGCATGGCGGGCTACTCCTGTCTTTGCCTATGCGTAGCACGATATCCGCCTTTCACAGAACGCGGAAAATGCTCCATCGCGCGATCCGCGCGCAACGCGCCCTGCCGGAATTATTCGTCGACGAGCTGCCGCGCCTCGGACGGCAGCATAATGGGAATGCCGTCGCGTACCGGATAGGCCAGCTTCGCCGCGACGGATATCAGCTCGTTGTTTTCCGGATCCCATTTGAGCGGGGTGCGGGTGAGCGGGCAGGCAAGAAGTTCAAGCAGCTTCGGGTCGACGGTGCCGCTGCGGCCCGGCCGGGTGGCGGGCACGGTCATTGCAGGCCCGACTTGAAATCGTCGCGATCCCTGGCAAGCGCCATTTCGGTGATCGCGATGAGCGTTTCGGCGCGGGTCTTCAGGTCGGGCGCTTCCAGCAGCGCCTGCTTTTCCGCCGCGCCATAGGGCGCCATCATCGACAGGGCATTGACGAGGATGGCGTTCTCCGCCCGGCTGACGCTCTCCCAGTCGGCCTCCAGCTCATTGGCCTCGAGATAGGCGCGGAACGCCTTGAGGAGCGCAGTGCGGTCCACCTCCGCAGCTCCGTCATCGGGGTCGAGATCGTGCAGGAAGAGGCGGGTGCGGCATTGCCGGAAGGGCGTGCGCACCTCGATCTCCCTGTCGATGCGGTAGCGGCAGACGCCCTGCAGCGAAATGAGATAGCGGCCGTCGCCGGTTTCGGCGAAGGAGGTGACCCGTCCGATGCAGCCCACGGCGCAGAGCTCCGGCTCGCCATCGTTGCGCAGCGCGCTGTCCAGCCGCGGCTGGACCATGCCGATCAGCCTGTCGCCGGTCAGCGCATGGTCGATCATTTCGAGATAGCGCGGCTCGAAAATATTGAGCGGCATGCGGCCGCCCGGCAGGAGAAGCGCGCCGGCAAGGGGGAAGACCGGTACCGTCTCCGGCAGGTCGGCTTCCTTGAGATATCGAGCGTTCCCGGCGCGCATCGTCGTCGCGTCTCTCTCTATCGGCACCACCCTGTCCCGCAGGCGATGCCCCTCAGGAAAACAGCAGCGAAGACAGCTTGCGCCGCGCGGCGAGCGTGACCTCGTCGGTTGGTCCCCAGGCTTCGAAGAAGGTGACAAGCTGGCTGCGGGCCTTGTCGTCTTCCCATGCCCTGTCGGCCTTCACGATCTCCAGCAGGCTGTCGGCGGCCGCCATGCGGTCGCCCTGCGCATTCTGGATCAAGGCAAGGTCGAAGCGCGCCTGATGGTCCTTGGGATTGGCGGCGAGGCGGCGTTCGAACTCGCTCGGGTCGCCGAGTTCCGCGGCCTCGCGCGCCAGCCGCATCTTGGTGCGGATGGCGGCCACGGCGGGCGCATCGCTTTTGTCGGCCGGGATACCGTCGAGCACGCTCTGTGCCGCCGGGACATTGCCGGCGTCGAAAAGGATATCCGCCAGGGCGGCTGCGGCCTCCGCATGAGCCGGGTCATGCTCCAGCACGGTGGAATAGAGCTGGATGGCGCTGTTCAGGTCGCCCATCTCACGCGCCTGGGCGGCGGCGGCCATGGCCTCGTCAAGGGCGGCGGCGCCATCGTCCGGTCCGGCGAGCTTGTCGATGAAGTCGTTGATCTGGGTCTCTGGCACCGCGCCCATGAAGCCGTCGACGGGCTGGCCGTCCTTGAAGGCGATGACGGCCGGAATCGACTGGATGCCGAGCTGGCCGGCGATGGACGGATGCTCGTCAATGTTCATCTTGACCAGCTTCACGCGCCCGCCGGCGGCATTGACGGCCTTTTCCAGCACCGGGGTGAGCTGCTTGCAGGGGCCGCACCATGGCGCCCAGAAATCGACCAGAACGGGCTGCTGGCGCGATTCCTTGATGACGTCGGCGGTGAAGTTTGCCGTCGTGGTGTCCTTGATCAGGTCGCCTGCCGCGCCCTCCGCCGGGGTCCCGTTTCCGACAATCGTATTGTTATCCATTCCGCTGCCTTTTTGTTTTTCCGCGCGGTCGCAGCCCGCAGAATTACCCGTAAATGTGGCGATCACGCCGTCAGTTTCAAGATTTTCGCCTCATGGCCGGCCGCTGCGATGAAGCGCAGAAGATCGTCGCGCGCAATGGTGGTCGTCGCCGTATTGACCAGAGGATGCGCATTGATCGCATGGCTTTCCATCAAGCTGGCATCGAGGAAGGCCGTGACCTTGCCGGCCGTGTCGTTGATCAGGCCGAAGATGGTCACCGAACCGGGCAGGACGCCCAGCAGTTCATACAGGACTTCTGGCTTGCCGAAGGAAACGCGGCCGGACGCGCCGATGACATGATGAATCTGCTTGAGATCGACGGTGGCGTCTTCCTCCACGGTGAGCAGGAAATGCCTGTCCTTGCGGTCGCGCAGGAAGAGGTTCCTGGTGTGGCCGCCGGGAATCTCGCCACGCAGCGCCTGCGAATCCGCCACCGTATGGAGCGGCGCATGGTCGACGGTGATCGTACGGATGCCCAGCCGGTCGAGAAAGTCAAAGAGCTCTTGGCGGGTGGCTGGCATCCTGGTGTTCCGGCTCGTCGAAGCTGCGTTCTCATACCGTGTTTCACGCAATGAATGAAGCGCGGCACGCCGATTGACGGAACGTCATTTCCTTGTTGCAATCGCAGGGGAGTTCGGCCATATAGGCGCGGCTTGCGGCCGTGGCCGCACGAGCGGGTGTAGCTCAGGGGTAGAGCACAACCTTGCCAAGGTTGGGGTCGAGCGTTCGAATCGCTTCACCCGCTCCAATTATCCCACTTCGAAAAGCCGCGGTTCGCCGCGGCTTTCGTGTTTTCAGCGCAGTTGAAATCGCCAGGGGCCCTGGGGCGATGCTTCTGCAGGATCATGTTAATTAACCCTCGACTGGAATGTTCTCGCCGGCATCGATCCGGATGCGGAACACGTTTTGAGGGTTGGACATGAGCATCACGGATTTCACGCTTCGCGCCGGGCCGCAGGCGCTTGTTCCCGACAAGCCCGTGCCGGTCGAATATGAGGCGGAGCTCGTCGTGATAGGTGCGGGGCCGGCAGGCTTCGCGGCGGCGCTGCAGGCGGCGCGGATGGGGGTGCGGACGATCGTCGTGGAGAAATTCGACATGCCCGGCGGCGTTCACACCAGCGGCTTGCAGGGGCATGCCTCGCCGCCGGTGGGGGGTATCCATTCCGAGCTCATGCGGCGCTTCGCCGATGAGGGACATGTCTATACCGCCACCGAGGAAACGCATCCCGGCTGGGCCGGCAATCCGCTCTCGCATTACGAGCGCTTCATGGAGCCAGGCACGGCCTTCCGGCGCATGAGCTTCAATCCCGACGGCGCCGGCACGGCGATGCTCGCCATGCTGGAGGAAGCGGGCGTGCTCGCGCTTTACGGATGCAGCTTCGTCGATGTCGTGACAGAGCGCGCCGCCGGCGCCGACAGCAGCATTACCGCCATCATCGTGAAGGGCCCGGACGGGCTTTTCGCCATCCGGGGGAGGATCTTCATCGAGGGGTCGGGCACCGGGGAGGTCGCCGCACGCGCCGGGGTTCCCTACAGAACCGGCGGCGGCGGCCAGCCATCGGGCGCGGAATGGGACGGCGTCGCGCGTCCCGTTCCTGGCGGCCTGCTGTGGATGCTCGGCGGCGTCGATTATCTGGCGCTGCATCGCTATCAGGCCGATAGCGGCGATGCCGACCTGCGCCGGCTGATTGCGCGGGCGAGGGCCGCCGGCGATCTGCCCGACGGGCTCTACAGGCGGCGCATGGGCGGCCGCGAGGTCTATGGCGCGCATTATATCGGCCATCCGACCGTGGATATGAGCCCGATGCTGTCGGACGACACGTTCATCCTGTGGCAGAACGTGCCCTATGAATGGGCGCTGCATATGGACGAAAGCGTCGAGGATCATGCGAAGGCGGTGCGCGAGCTGCGCGGCTTCATCAATGCCGAGGCCGCTTTCCTGAAGAAATATGTGCCGGGCTTCGGCAAGTCCTTCATCATCCATGTCGGGCGGCTTCTGGGCGTGCGCGACGGGCGCCATCCCGAGGGCGAGCATTGCTTCAGCCTCGATGACGTGCTGGCGGACCGCCGCTTCCCCGATGCGGCGATCGCGCCGATCACGCGGTCCTTCTTCTGGAACGGCCACCGCAAACATACGTTCGAGGTGCCCTATCGCAGCTTCCTGCCGAAGGGGGTGGACAATCTGCTGCTGGCGGGTGCGTCCATGTCCTTCACCTATGAGACGATCTTCATGGCGATGCGCAATTTCCACTGGTGCGTGCAGACGGGCGAGATCGCCGGCTTCGCGGCGGCGCGCGCGATCGACAGGAACGTCACCCCCAAGGGTCTTGCGTGGACCGAACCCTATCGCTTTGCGGAATGATGCGGACCGTCAGAGCCAGGCCAGCCGGATCGCCAGGACGGAGACGATCGCGATCACGATGGTGATCAGCGATCCCGCCTTCAGGAAATCCATGAAGCGATAACCCGCCATGCCCATGACGACGGTGTTGTTGTGGTGGCCGATGGGGGTGAGGAAATCGACCGACGCGCCGAGGGCGACCGCGATGAGAAGCGGTTCGGGCCGCATGCCGAGCGCCGATGCGATGCTGACCGCGATCGGCCCCAGGATAATGGCCGTGGTGGCATTGTTGACGAAGGGCGTGATGACGAGCGCGAGGGCAAGCATGGCCGCCGCCGCCAGGGTCGGATGGCCCGATGGCAGCGCCGCGATCAGCCCGCCTGCCATGACGCCCGCCGCGCCGGTCGTCTCCACGGCGAGGCCGAGTGGGATCATCGCTGCCAGCATGATGAGGATCGGCCAGTTGAGGTCGCCCAAGGCGTTGCGCAGGTTGAGGTCGCCGGTCGCGGCGAGCGCGAATATGACGAGGCCGAAAGCCAGCTCGGTGGGTGCCAGACCGAACGCGGCAAGCGCAATGCCGGCGGCGAACAGGATGACCGGCCGCCAGTTCAACGCCACTTCGATCGGCCGGGGCCAGAGCGGCAGGATCTCGGCCTCCTCGACCGCCTCCGCGATCGCCTGCCGTTCGCCGGACAGATAGAGCACGTCGCCGATCGAAAGCCGCAGGTCGGCGAAGGATCCTTCGATGCGCGTGGTCCGGGTCGCAACTGCGATCACGTGAATGCCGCGCGAGGTCAGACCTTCCAGCGTGGCGATGCGTGACCCTACGAGCGTGCTTTCGGGCATGATCACCGCTTCGATGCGTTCGGCGCAGCTGCCATGGCTTGCCGGCAAATGTGCCGTGCCGGCGGCAAGCCAGCTTTCGAGGAGCGGTAGGTCGATGGTGAGGAGGACGGTGTCGCCGGCTTCGACGCGCGTTTCGGGGCGCTGGAACATCAGGTTGGCGTCGCCGCGCCGCACGGCGTGAACAGTGGGGTCCAGTTCGGCATAGGGCCTGCCCGCCAGCGGGGAAGATGGACCGATTTCAACCTCTGTCACGACCAGCAGGGGCGCTTGCGCCGGCGGGCTGGTTTCGCTCTCCGCCGCCGGCGCAAGAATGCGCCGCGTCCAGATGACGATCGCGACGATCCCGATGATGGCCGCCGGCACGCCAACCCATGAAAAATCGAAGAAAGCGAAGCCGCGTCCGGTGGCGGCGGCGAGCTGGTTGCTGACGATCAGGTTGGCCGGCGTGCCGATCACGGAGCAAAGGCCGCCGAGCAATGCGGCGAAGCTGATCGGCATGAGCACGCGCCGCTGGTCGATCCCGGCGACGCGGCACACGCTTGCCGCGATGGGGATCATCAGGGCGAGCGCGCCGATATTGTTCATGAAGACGGACAGGCTCGCCGTGGCGATGCAAAGGATGGCAAGCGCGCCGGCCTCGGAGCGGGCGATGTCGGGGATGCGTCTTGCCAGCGGGTCGAGGACGCCCGACCGACCGAGCACCTGCACGATCAGCAGGATCTCGACGACGGTGACGAAGGCGGGGTTCGAAAGGCCGCTGAAGGCGGTGGCAGGGGCGAGGAGGCCGAGGCCGAGCGCGATACCGAGACCGCCGAGCGCGACGACCTCCATGCGGATGCGGTCGAGGGCGAAGACGGCCAGCATGGCTGCAAGCAGCAACAGGATCGCGGCCTGCTCGAAATTCATCGCCATCCGTGTCTCCGGTTCCATAGCTCCGCGGGGCGGAGACAGGAATCGTTAGCGCATTTCCGGACCGGTTTGAATCGTTGTCGTCAGCGCGCGAAATACCCCCTCCCCACAAGGGGGAGAGGTCATCAACCTCGTGCCTTTCCTTGATCAGAGGATGGGCGCGAACCTCGCAGAACCCCCTCCCCCTTGTGGGGAGGGGTAAGGGGTGGGGGTCTGCGACAGAACCGGTCAGGCGGCCTCGTTGACGATCGCGCGCGGGTCGATCTCGACCTGTGCGGCTGCCGGGGTCGCTGCGTCCTGTTGCGGAAACAGTTTCCAGCGCCTCGGCCGGAAGGCGATGCGGCCGTTGAGGCCGGCCGGATGATCGACGGGCAGTTCGATCTCGACGCGCTCCCTTGCGCCACCGACTTCGAGCTCGACGCGGCGCGTGCCGGCGACCCGCCGGCTGGCGGCCACGGTGCCGGCGATGCAGCCGCCGCAGCCGTCGCGCAGCTCGATGTCATGGGGCCGGAAGTAGAGACTGGCGGGGCCGGCGGCGATGCCCCTGGCCTCCAGACCGAGCGCCCTGTCCTCCAACCAGATCTGGTCATTTTCGACACGCACCGGCAGCATGCTCGAATCGCCGATGAAGCCATAGACGAAGGGCGAATTCGGATGGTCGTAGACCTCGTCCGCCGTGCCGACCTGCTCGATGCGCCCCTGGCTCATCACCACCACGCGGTCGGCAAGCTCCAGCGCTTCCTCCTGGTCGTGGGTCACGAAGACCGAGGTGTGGCCGGTGGCGTCGTGGATCTCGCGCAGCCAGCGCCTGAGCTCGCGGCGCACCTGCGCGTCGAGGGCGCCGAAAGGTTCGTCCAGAAGCAGAACGCGCGGCTCGATGGCGAGCGCGCGTGCCAGCGCCACGCGCTGGCGCTGGCCGCCGGAGAGCTGGCTGGGATAACGGTCGGCAAGGCCGGAAAGCTGGACGAGGTCGAGCAGTTCGAGCGCGCGGCGGCGGATTTCGGCCCTGGGCGGGCGGGTCGCGGACGGCCGCACCCTCAGCCCGAAGCCGATATTCTCCGCCACGGTCATGTGTCGGAACAGCGCGTAATGCTGGAAGACGAAGCCGACATTGCGCTCCTGCACGGATTTGCCGGAAGCGTCGTCCTCGCCGAACAGGATCTGGCCGGCGGTGGGGAAGTCGAGCCCGGCGATCAGCCGCAGCAGCGTCGTCTTTCCGGAACCGGAGGGTCCGAGCAGCGCGATCAACTCGCCGGAACGGATGTCGAGCGAGACGTCCTCCAATGCGGCGAAGCGGTCGTACTCCTTGCGGATATTACGGATGTGGAGTTCCATCGTCTTCTCCTCAATGTGCCCTGGCGCCCGCCGCGAGCTGGTCGGCGTAACGCCATTCGAGCCACGACTTCACCACCAGCGTCACCAGCGCCAGCGCGGCCAGCAGCGAGGCTAGGCTGAAGGCGGCCACGGATTGATATTCGTTGTAGAAGAGCTCCACCTGCAGCGGCATGGTGACGGTTTCGCCGCGCAGCTTGCCCGACAGCACGGCCACGGCGCCGAATTCGCCCATGGCGCGGGCGTTGCACAGGAGCACGCCGTAGAGCAGCGCCCATTTCACATTGGGCAGGGTGACATGGATAAAGGTCTGCCAGCCGCTGGCGCCGAGCGACAGCGCGGCCTCCTCGTCGCCGCTTCCCTGGTCCTGCATCAGCGGGATCAACTCGCGGGCGATGAAGGGGAAGGTGACGAAGATCGTCGCCAGCACGATGCCCGGCACGGCGAAGATGATGCGCAGGTTCCAGTTCTCCAGCAGCCAGCCGCCGATCGCCGAATTGCTGCCCAGCAGCAGGATGTAGACCAGGCCCGCCACCACGGGCGAGACGGAGAAGGGCAGGTCGATCAGCGAGATCAGGAAGGTGCGGCCGCGGAATTCGTGCTTGGCAATGGCCCAGGCGGCGGCGACACCGAAGACGAGGTTGCAGGGAACCGCGATGGCCGCGACCAGCAGCGTCAGCCAGATGGATGCACGGGCATCCGCATTGCCGAAGGTAGCGAGAAACGGCCGGACGCCGAGGCTCAGCGCCTCCACGAAAACGGCGGCGAGCGGCAGGATCAGGAACAGGCCGAGCAGCAGGACGGTGAGGCCGATCAGCAGCCGGCGGATCGTGCGCGGCTCGGTGACCGGCGAAAGCCAGCCCTGCGGGATGGCATGGGAAACGGGGGCGGCGATGTCAGACATGGCTGAACCTCCGCTGGCTCCATGCCTGGATCAGGTTGATCGCCAGCAGGATCAGGAATGAGGCGGTGAGCATGACGGCCGCGATCGCGGCGGCGGCGGGATAGTTGAATTCCTCCAACCGGAAGACGATCAGCAGCGGCAGGATCTCCGTCTGGCGGGGAATGTTGCCGGCGATGAAGATGACCGAGCCATATTCGCCGACGGCGCGGGCGAAGGCGAGCGCGAAGCCGGTGAGCACGGCCGGCAGCAGCGTCGGCAGCATGACGCTCCATATTGTGCGCCGGCGCGAGGCGCCCAGCGTGGCCGAGGCCTCCTCCGTCTCGCGGTTGAAGTCCTGCAGCACCGGCTGGACGGTGCGAACCACGAAGGGCAGGCCGATGAAGACCAGCGCGATCCAGATGCCAAGCGGCGTATAGGCGATGCGGATGCCGTAGGGCGCGAAGAGGCTGCCGACCCAGCCATTGGGCGCATAGATGGCGGTCAGCGCGATACCGGCCACGGCCGTCGGCAGCGCGAAGGGCAGGTCGACGATGGCATCGACGATGCGCCGGCCGGGAAAATCGTAGCGCACTAGAACCCAGGCGATCACCACGCCGATCACGGCGTTGAACAATGCCGCCAGCAGCGAGGCGCCGAAGCTGAGCTTCAGCGCGGCCAGGAAGCGCGGCCCGGTGACGATCTGGCGAAAGCTCTCCCAGTCGAGCTCGAAGGTGCGGGCATAGAGGCCGGCGATGGGGATGAGCACGATCAGTGCGAGATAGAAGATGGTGAAGCCGAACGTCAGGCCGAAGCCGGGAATGACGTTTTGCTGCCGGAAGCGGATGCGCGACATGAATCACCTTTCATTCAGCGCGATGCGCCGGGCAGCCGCCTTTCGCGGCGGCGCCCGGCACAAACCGGTTGGTTCCTGTTGCGATCAGTTCGGCGAATAGATTTCGTCGAACGTGCCGCCGTCGCCGAAATGCTCCTTTTGCGCCACCGCCCAGCCGCCGAAGACATCGTCGATCTTCACCAGCTTCACGTCCGGAAAGCGCGCCACATCCTCGGGATCGGCATGTTCGGGATGTTGCGGGCGGTAATAGTTGGCCGCGATGATCTTCTGCGCCTCCGGCGAATAGAGATATTCGAGATAGGCGGTGGCGACCTCGCGGGTGCCCCGCGCATCGACATTCTTGTCGACCACCGCCACGGGCGGCTCGGCGAGAATGGACAGGGGCGGCACGACGATGTCGAAGGAGCCGGGGCCCAGCTCCTCCAGTGCGAGGAAGGCTTCGTTCTCCCAGGCGAGCAGGACGTCGCCGAGGCCGCGCTGGACGAAGGTGGTGGTGGCGCCGCGCGCGCCGCTGTCGAGCACCGGCACATTGGCATAGAGCTTGCGGACGAATTCCTTCGCCGCATTCTGGTCGCCGCCGGTGCGGTCGAGCTCATAGGCCCATGCGGCCAGATAGTTCCAGCGCGCGCCGCCCGAGGTCTTCGGGTTGGGCGTGATGACCTGGATACCGTCCTTGATCAGGTCGCTCCAGTCCTTGATGCCCTTGGGATTGTCCTTGCGCACGAGGAAGACGATGGTCGACAGATAGGGCGAGGAATTGAGCGGGAATTCCTGCTGCCAGCCCGGCTGGATCAGGCCGGCCGCTTCCATGGCCAGGATGTCGCCGGCAAGCGGCATGGTGACGACATCGGCGGGCAGGCCGTCGAGGACGGTGCGGGTCTGCGCGCCGGAGCCGCCATGGGTGTTGGTGATCCTGACCGTCTCGCCCTTCGTCTCCTGCCAGTGCCTGGCGAAAAGCTCGTTATAGGCGCGATAGAGCTCGCGGGTCGGGTCATAGGAAACGTTGGTGATCTCCACCTGCGCGGAGGCAATGCCGATGCCCCCGAACTGCATTGTGGCCGCCAGGGCGGCAGTGAAGAGCAACGATCTGCGGTTGGGCATCATTCCAAGCCTCCGTTTAAAAAAGCTCGTATACTCTATCGTTTTAGTCGAGATTACAGATGCTCCCAACGTTTCATATGGCGCCCGGTTCCGGAAATGATTTTCGGCCTATCCGGCCAGCGCGGGTATGAGCACGCTGTTTTCCCGGCCGAGCGCGTCGGCCAGCGTGGTCGTGTCGAGCACTGCGCGCGTCGCGTCCGCAACCCTTGCGAAGACGTGGCGGATCTCGCAGCTCGCCTCGTCGCGGCAGTCCTCGCAGCGCCGGTAGGCCATGCGGCTGAGGCAGGGCAGCGGCGCGGTCGGGCCGTCGATGATGCGCAGCACCTCGCCGAAGGTGATCGCCTCCGGCGACTTGAGCAGCATGTAGCCGCCCGCCTTGCCACGGCGGCTCACCACGATCCCGTGATGTTTCAGGTCGAGCAGGATTTGTTCGAGGAACTTCTTGGGGATGCGCTGCTGCTCGGCGATGTCCGCAATGAGCTGGGTGTCTTCCGTGCCATGCGTCGGCGCCAGGGCGATCAGAGCCCGCAATGCATATTTTGCCTTCTGGGAGATCATCGGCTTCGTCGGTCGGTTGCGATGAGGCGCGTTGCGATCACGGATCGCCCGCCGCGCGCTTCACTTCTCGTTTCGTGCATCATCATAGCCGAATGAGCCCTGTTTGGGGCAGATGCTTCCGGCAGGTCATCACACGATGAGGACAGGCGCCCCGGCGGTGCGGCGCGCCTCCATGTCGGCATGGGCGCGGGAGGCTTCGGCGAGCGGATAGCGCGCGCCGACCTCGAGCCTGATGTCGCCGCGCGCGGCCTCGAAAAAGGCCTGCGCCGCGGCCATATATTCGGACCGGTCGGCGATATAGCTCACCAGCGTGGGGCGCGAGACGATCAGCGACTTGCGGTGCAGCATCTGGAGCGGGAAGGGCTCGACCGAACCGGAGGCAGTGCCGAAATTGATGATCATGCCGCGCGGCTTCAGGACCTCCAGAGAGGGCATGAACGTGTCGCGGCCGACGGCATCGTAGACGACCTCGACACCCTTGCCCTTTGTGATTTCCATGGTGCGCGCGACGAAATCCTCGCGCGTATAGACGATGGCGTGGTCGCAGCCATTGGCGCGCGCCAGTTCGGCCTTTTCGTCGCTGCCCACCGTGCCGATGACGGTGGCGCCCAGCGCCTTCGCCCATTGGCAGCCGATCACGCCGACGCCTCCGGCCGCCGCGTGCCACAGCACGGTCTGGTCGGGCTTCACCTGAAACAGGCGCCGGATCAGATATTCGCAGGTCAGTCCGCGCAGCAGCGTGGCCGCCGCCAGCTCCTCGCCGAAGCCCTCCGGCAGCTTCACCAGCCGGTCGGCCGGCACCAGCCGCGCCTCGGCATAGCCGCCGAGCAGGCCGACATAGGCGACGCGATCCCCCGGCGCGACATCGCCGACGCCTTCGCCGACCGCCTCCACCACCCCTGCGCCCTGCAGGCCGATGGGCGAAGGGAGCGGCGGTCCCTCATGGATGCCCTGGCCGCCGCGAAGATAGATGTCGGCATAGTTCACGCCGGCCGCCGTCTGGCGGATCAGCGCCTCGCCGGGACCGGGCGCGGCGATGTCCGTCTCTTCCAGACGCAGCACTTCCGGCCCGCCATATTCATGAAAGAAAACCGCTCTGGTGCGCATGACCATCCCCTCCCGGTGCATCCCGCCGGCCATGACGGCGCATGCGGGCGGATTTCTCTATCACCGATCGGTGGGCAGGCACCATGGGACCGCCCGTCAGGCGGCAGGCTGGCCGCGCATCCGCCTGACGACGGGCATCACGATCCGGCCGATCAGCAAGGCGAGCACAAGACCGAGGGCGACGCCGAAGACGCCGTCGAGGGCGGCTGTGACGATCCATTCGATGGCGGCATGGAAGCGCGGCACCGCATCGGCGGCCTGCTGCGCCAGCCCCTCGATCGCATGGGCGATCGTGCCGTAGCCCAATGTCGCGAGACCGTGCACCACGATCGAGCCGCCGACCCAGAGCATGGCTGCCGTCCCGATCGTGGAGATGGCGGTCATGAGGCCCGGCATTCCCTTGACGATGCCGCGTCCCAGCGCGCGGGTGGTGCGCAGGCGGCCGGCCTGCGCCATGACCAGCCCGGCATCGTCGGCCTTCACCAGCAGCGCCACCGCGCCATAGACCAGGGCGGTGATGCCGATGGCGACCAGCGCCAGCACCACGCCGCGTGTCAGTACGCCGGTCGCCTCGATGGCGGCGAGCGCGATCGTCATGATCTCGGCGGAGAGGATGAAATCCGTCTTGATGGCGCCGGCCACGCGCTCTTCCTCCAGCCTCGCCGCGTCGAGCGTCTGCGGCGCATGCGTCTCCTCGGCCGCATGCGGCATGAATGAATGGAGGACTTTCTCCGCGCCCTCGAAGCAGAGATAGGAGCCGCCCAGCATCAGCAGCGGCGTCATCAGCCACGGTGCGAAGGCGTCGAGCAGAAGGGCCAGCGGCAGAAGGATGACCAGCTTGTTGAAGGCCGAGCCGCGGGCGATCTTCCATACGATCGGCAATTCGCGCGCGGCGGGAAGGTTCTGGACGTATTTCGGCGTTACGGCCGTGTCGTCGATCACCACGCCCAGCGATTTGGCGCCGGCCTTGGCCGTGTCGTCGATCACCGAGGCCGCGACCTTCACGCCAACGCGCGAGGCCTGCGCGGCGACATCGTCGACCTGTGCAGCCGCAAGTTTCGCCAGCGCGGCGACATCGTCAAGAAGGGCAAGCAGACCGCTCATGGCTTACGACAATCCTGTTCGGGGGCCTGTTCCGGGATCTGTTCCGGTGCAATGCGCCTCGCCTGCCGCCCTACAATGAAGCGACAAAGGGAATATGTCATCCAGTCCGGCGCCTGGCGATGAAATAGTCGGCAAGGCGCGGGGCCGTGTCCGGCAGCGGCATGGGCAGCCTTACAGGCCGGCCTTTGCCAGAAGGCGTTCGGCCTGTGCCAGGTGCAGCCGCTCGACCATGCGGCCTTCCAGCCGGATGACGCCCTTTCCGGCGTTTTCGGGCAAGGCGAAGGCTGCGGCGATGGCCTGCGCCTCGGCGATCTCGTCCGGCGCCGGCGAGAAGGCTGCATTGGCGGGGTCGATCTGTGCCGGATGGATCAGCGTCTTGCCGTCGAAGCCCAGATTGCGGCCCTCGGCGCATTCGCGGGCGAAAGCGTCGAGATCGCGAAAATCATTGCTGACGCCGTCGAGGACATCGAGCCCGCCGGCGCGTGCCGCAAGCACCATCTGGAGCAGCCAGGGCATCAAATAGCGGCGGTCCGGCGTGGCGCGCACGCCGGTATCCTTGACCAGATCATTGGTGCCGGCGACGAAACAGGCGAGGCGGGTGGCATTGTCGCGGCCGAGCTCGGCGATGGGACCGATATTGAGCATGGCCTTGGGCGTCTCGATCATCGTCCACAGAGCGAGGTTGCGCCCGGCATCCATGTCGTCGAGCGCCTCGTCGGCCTCCTTCACGTCGCGCGGCGTGTCGATCTTCGGCAGCAGGATCGCATGCGGCCGGCATGCGCGCATGGCGATCAGGTCTTCCGTGCCCCATTCGGTGGAAAGGGCGTTGATGCGCACCACGATCTCGACGCGCTCGGGACGGTTCTGTTCGAGAAAGGCGCGCAGGCGCTCGCGCGCATCCGCCTTGGCCTCCGGTGCGACGGCATCCTCGAGATCGAAGATCACGCAGTCGCAGGCGAGCGAGGGCAGCTTGGCCAGCGCCTTTTCGTTGGTCGCGGGCATATAGAGGACGGAGCGGCGGGGGCGTGAGGGCATTGTCGACATGGATGTTCTCATGCCGCCTGCCACGCGCTGGCGCAAGGGAAAGTTGCCTCTTCGCGGGAGGAGGGCCGCGCTTGAAACGCTGCGTCGCAGCCTCTATGTGATGCGCGGGCCCGGAAGCGCCCGCCGCCCGCGGCTCATGCCTGGTGAAGCTTCCGACATGCGGTTTCCTGTCCAAGGACGGCCGAAACGGCAATGCGGGCTCCCGTTCCACTTCCCTGCCGTTCGCACGACCAGGAACAGAGCATGACAAACATATCGACCGACTACAAAACACAGGCCAAACGGCTGCGGACCGCGCTCGCCGATGAGGGGATCGCCATATCCCACGGTATGGCGCTGGAACTGGTGGCGCGCCAGCACGGCATGCGCGACTGGAACACGCTTGCCGCCGCGAACGACCGCCCGGCTGAAGCCGCCGCACCGTCGGCCGCGCCCTTCGCCGTCGGCGACCGGGTCGCCGGCACGTTCAACGGCAAGCCGGCGCAGGGCCGTGTCATCGGCATGGCCGAGACCATCAAGCCCACCCTGTGGCGGACCATCGTGAAATTCGATCCGCCGGTGGATGTCGTCACCTCCGAACTCTTCTCGTCGGAGCGGCGGCGCATCGAGATGGTCATTGGCGCCGATGGCCGCTCACGGCGGCTGACCGGCACCGAGACCGGCGTGATGGCGCTGGCGCGCGCATGACACGAAGGGCGGCCGCCCCGACCCCCTGGGTGGCCGCCCTTTGATTTGTGAGGCGTGTGGGTGTAAGGGCAGCACATCTCTTTCAGCCACCCAACAGGCGAGCCAATGGACAAGTTCACCAAACTCACCGGCGTCGCGGCGCCGATGCCGATCGTCAATGTCGACACCGACATGATCATCCCGAAGGACTATCTGAAGACGATCAAGCGCACGGGCCTTGGCGTCGGTCTCTTCGCCGAGATGCGGTACAATGAGGATGGGTCCGAGAATCCCGGCTTCGTGCTCAACAAGCCGGCCTATCGCAACGCCCAGATCCTCGTCGCGGGTGACAATTTCGGCTGCGGCTCGAGCCGCGAGCATGCGCCCTGGGCGCTGCTCGATTTCGGTATCCGCTGCGTGATCTCCACCAGCTTCGCCGACATCTTCTACAATAACTGCTTCAAGAACGGCATCCTGCCGATCACTGTCAGCCAGGAAGAACTCGACAAGCTGATGGACGATGCCGAGCGCGGCGCCAATGCGACGCTGACGGTCGACCTGGAAGCCTGCGAGATCCGCGGCCCCGATGGCGGCGTCATCACCTTCTCGCTCGACGAGTTCAAGCGCCATTGCCTGCTCAACGGGCTCGACGATATCGGCCTGACGATGGAGAAGGCGCCGGAGATAGCGAGCTTCGAGGGCCGCTACGCTGAAAGCAGGCCCTGGGCCTGATGAGGGCAGAGCTTCTCCGCTCCCTGATCGCGGCGGCAGTCATTGCCGCTGCGGCTCCCGCAGCACAGGCCCAGCAGGACGGGACGGGTGAGCCCGTTCCCTTCGCGGGCGGGCAGTTCACAATCACCGAGACAGCGGATGCCGAGAAGGTTCTGTCCTTCGACGGGCGAGAGATCGCCCGCGACTATTTCGTCATGTTCGATCGGATCGTGGACGTGGCCGGAGTGAAGGTTGCGCTGTTCGAGGTCGGTCCGGGCGGCAATGCCTGCGGGCCGAATACGCTGATCGCCTGGCAGCCGGAGGGCGGCGCCTTGCAAACGGCGAAGGCAGGCGAGGATTGCGGCTCGCCGCCGGCCTCGATCAGCACCGACGCGATCCATTTCGTGCCCTATCTGATGCCGGGCGAAAGCCGGCCCCTTCAGGCCTGGAGCCCCGATGGCGGGCTGAAGATCGCCGGCATCCTCCAGTTCACGCCGCAGCCCGGCAGCAACTGGGCGGATCTCGACCCGGCTGCGCTGACCTATCCGGTGGAGATATTCTCCAATGCCGATGTCTATGAAGCCAGCCGGGCGCTTCTGGGCGAGCGCCTTGGCGACGTGGCGACCGGCCTGTCGGTGAGCGGCGGACTGGAGCGGCTGCCATCCGGCATCTTTACCGCCAGTGGCTGCGTGCCGCATGCCTGCGGCATATCGGACGCCTTCATGGCGGTGGACGTGGCGGGGAGAAAGCTCTGGTTTGCGCAGCAGGCGGAGGGCGACACGCCGGACATGTGGCCGAAGGCCGGTGAGTGGCCGGCCGAGGTGCATGAGGCCATGACCGTCGCGCTGGGGCGCTGATCGTGGCACGGCGGCTCATTTCCACCGGGTCGCCCTTCGAGAAGGAAGCCGGCTATTCGCGTGCCGTCGCGGATGGCGATTTCTGCTTTGTGGCCGGCACGACCGGCTACGACTATGCCAGCATGACGATGCCCGATGACGTGGAGGCGCAGGCACGCAATGCGCTGGCCACGATCGGCCGCGCTTTGGCGGAAGCGGGTTTCGGCATGGAGGATGTGGTGCGTGCCCGCTATTACGTCACCGACCGCGCCTATGTCGCGGCGGTCTATCGTGCCGTCGGCGAGGTTTTCGGCGCGATCCGGCCTGCTGCGACTCTGCTGGTCTGCGGTCTCGCCGAGCCGGAGATGAAGGTCGAGATCGAGGTGACGGCGCGGCGGCGTTGAGTGCGCTTCCCCTTGCGCCGCAAACGACCTGCGTTTAGCAAGACGCCGATATTTCTCTGAAAGAGGGCTCCTGCAATGGCATCGCGCAAACTCCTGCTTCTCCCCGGCGACGGTATCGGTCCGGAAGCCATGACCGAGGTGAAGAAGCTGGTCGCGGCGATGAATGCCGACGGCGCCGGCTTCGAGACTGAGGAAGGGCTGGTCGGCGGCTCGGCCTATGACGCGCATGGAAAGTCGATCTCGGAAGCCGACATGGGCAAGGCGATGGCCGCCGATGCGGTGCTGTTCGGCGCGGTGGGCGGGCCGAAATGGGACGGCGTGCCCTATGAGGTGCGCCCGGAGGCGGGCCTGCTGCGCCTGCGCAAGGACATGGAACTCTTCGCCAATCTGCGTCCGGCGATCTGCTATCCGGCGCTCGCCTCGTCCTCCTCGCTGAAGCCCGAAGTGGTCGAGGGGCTGGATATCCTGATCGTGCGCGAGCTGACCGGCGGCGTCTATTTCGGCGAGCCGAAGGAGATCATCGACCTCGGCAACGGCCAGAAGCGCGGCATCGACACGCAGGTCTACGATACGTTCGAGATCGAGCGCATTTCCGGCGTGGCCTTCGAGCTGGCGCGCACCCGCGCCAACAAGGTCTGCTCGATGGAAAAGAACAATGTCATGAAGTCGGGCGTGCTGTGGAAGGAAGTCGTTTCCGCCACGCACAAGGCGAAATATTCCGACGTGGAACTCACCCATATGCTGGCCGATGCCGGCGGCATGCAGCTGGTGCGCTGGCCCAAGCAGTTCGACGTGATCGTCACCGACAACCTGTTCGGCGACATGCTGTCGGACGTGGCGGCGATGCTGACCGGCTCGCTCGGCATGCTGCCCTCCGCCTCGCTCGGCGCGCCGGATGCGAAGACGGGCGCGCGCAAGGCGCTCTATGAGCCGGTCCACGGCTCGGCGCCGGACATTGCCGGAACGGGTGCCGCCAACCCGATCGCCATGATCGCCTCCTTCGCCATGTGCCTGCGCTATTCCTTCAACATGATCGCGGAAGCCGACCGGCTGGAGAAGGCCATCGCCGACGTGCTGGATGACGGGCTGCGGACGAAAGACATCGCCGCCAAGGGCGAAGCGACCGTCGGCACGACGCAGATGGGCGACGCGATCCTGGCGAAATACCGCGCACTCGCGGCTTAAGAGAACAAAGCGGCGGCCCGGATCAGTTCTGGTCGGGGCCGCCGAGTTTCTGCACGTTCACATGCATGATGCGCAGGGCGCTGAGCACGGTGGCCCTGTCCTGCGGCGCAAGCCCGTCGAGCAGGACGCGTTCCCGCTCCAGCGCGATGGCGATGATCTCGGCGTGCAGCGCCTGCCCCTTCCCGTTCAGCCACCAGATCTTGCGGCGCGGGTCGCGCGGAAATTCCTCGTAATCGACATAGCCGCCCCGATACAGCTTGGTCAGGGCGCGGCTGGTCGCGGCCTTGTCGAGCGCCACGACCTCGCAGATGCGCGCGGCCGGTATGCGCGGCTCGATCGCCAGCATGGCGGCGACGCGCCATTCCACGACGCCGACGCCGAAGCGCTGCAGGTAGAGCTGCGAGGAGCCACTGTTGAGCGCATTGTTGATCGAGGTGATGAAGTAGGGAATGTAGTTTTCGAGGTCGAGGACGACATGTCCTTCCATAACCTTCGACGAGCCGGGCATGCCCTCGGGGGCCGATACGGTTGATGGAACCGCGTCGATCTCGATGCCACGTTCTGCCCTGCCCATCGGCGACATGTCTCCATCCTAACCGCCTCCGGTCTAGAACCTTCGGCAAGAGAGTGGAAGACCGCCTGTCGATCGCTCACTCAGGTAACGACCCGGATCGGGATGCGGCTGAAGGAACGCACGGTGTTGTTCAGATGGAACTCCACCTCGCCGGCGATCTCGAAACGCTTGATCCGCTTTGCCCAGGTCTGGAGCATCACCTCCGATTCGAGCTTGGCCACCATCTGGCCGACGCATTTGTGGATGCCGTGGCCGAAGCCGACCTGGTCGCGGGCATCGCGGCGCACATCGAACCGTTCCGGATCGGCATAGTGGTCCGGGTCGCGGTTGGCGGCGGCCATGATCAGCAGGATCTTGCGGTCCTTCGGCAGGCGCACGCCGCCGAATTCGGTGTCTTCGGTGACGGTGCGGTAGAAGGTCTGCACCGGGCCGGCCCAGCGCACGATCTCGTCGAAGGCCGGCCGGATGAGCGATGGGTCCGAGCGGACGACGTCCCACTGGTCCGGATTGGTGGCGAAGGCATAGATGGAGGCGCTGAGCCCGGTGACGGTCGTGTCCAGGCCAGCCGTCAGCATGGAGCGCACGAGCACGCCGCCTTCCTCCTCGTCAAGGCGTCCGGCATCCACCATCGCATAGATGTCGCGGCCGAAGCCCGGCCCGATCAGCGAATCGCGCCGGGAACTGGCGAAGACGTAGTCGATCACCTGCTTCGCCGTCTCCGCCGACTTGCGGAAGCGCTCATTATTGGGGCCGAATGAATTGAAGGCCATGTCGCCCCAGGGCAGCAGGTTCTCGCGGCCCTCGACCGGGAGCCCGACGGCATCGGGGAACACCTTGAGCACGAAGGGTTCGGCCAGTTCCTTCACCGCGTCGAATTCGCCCTTGGCGATGAGGCCGTCGACCAGGCGTTCGGCCTCGGCGGTGAAGTCCTGCCGCATCCGCGCGACCGCGGGCATGGACAGGATGCGGTTCATGACGGTGCGCGTCTTATCGTGGATCGGCGGATCGACTTCGAGAAGCAGGCTGGCGGGCCTGAACTTGTTGCCCTTGCGCAAATCGTCCAGGCCGACGCCGGCCGCCGACGAAAAGCGCTGCCAGTCGCGCAGCGCCTCATGCACCTCGCGGTAGCGCGCGAAGGTGACCACGTCATATTTCGACAGGAGCACGGCGGGTCCGAGGCGACGCAGCTCGGCATAGGCGTCATAGGGCCAGCGCAGCACGTCGGCGTCGTAGGGATCGATATCGGAGACCGGAAGCTGGTCAATCTCGAGGGCCATCGGGATTTCCTCCGCAGGCTGGAACGGGCCCGGCATATGCGGGCCCGTCCGGCAGGTTATTCGATCAGCGAATTGTGCTTGGCGAGCACGTCGCGGAAGCGGGCATAGATGGCGTCGGGATCGTCGCCCTTGGCCGCCACATCCTTCTTCCAGGCATCGAGCAATGGTGCCGCGGCATCCTTCCAGAGCTGCAGCTCTTCCGGCGTCGGCTTGTAGACCGTGTGGTCGGGCGCGGCCTTGATGCGCTCGCGGCCGGCCATCTCCACCTTCGCCCAGCCCTCGGCAAGCTTCATGGCCCATTCGGAGGTGCAGTGGTCGTCGATGACCTTGCGGTTCTGTTCGCTCAGGCCCTCATAGCGCGCCTTGTTCATCACATAGACGAAGGTGGTGGCGTAGAAGGGCATGTCGATATGGTGCTTCACCACCGTGTCCATGCCGAACAGGTAGAGGCCGTCCCAAGGGAAGGTGACGGCGTCGGCCGCGCCGGTGGCCAGGAGGTCGCGCGTCTCGGGCGCGGAAACCTGCAGGCTGGAGCCGCCCAGCATGCTGACCAGACGCGCCATGGTCGCCTGAGCGGGGCGGATGTTCTTGCCCTTTATGTCGGCCGGCACGCGCATCGGGCCCTTGGAATGCAGCGAGCCCGGATCGTGGAAGAAGGCGACGCAGAAATAGACGTCCGGCATCTCCTTGGCCGCATATTCCCGATACCATTCGTCGAAGGCCTGCGAGCCCTCGATGGCATTGGTGACGTGGAAAGGCATTTCGCCCAGCGCGACGATGGGGAAGCGGCCGGGCTGGTAGCCGGGATTGACATAGGTGATGTCGGCGATGCCGTCGCGCGCCATGTCGTAGTGGTCGGGCGCGGCGCCGAGCTGCTGGGCAGGATAGATTTCCACCTCGAGCTCGCCATTCGAGGCCTGCTTGATGGATTCCGCCCATGGCACGAGGCCGGTGGGCTGCATGGCGTGGTTCGGCGGCACCCAGTGCGACAGGCTGAGTTTTTCCTGCGCCGCCGCCGGTATGGCGAGAAGCGCCGCCGCGGCGACGGCCGCGAGCCTGATGATCTTCATGATTTCCTCCCTTTGGGCTTTTAAGCCTTATGCCGGACCGGCTCCTCCCGTCCGACGCCGATCACCCGCCTCCTCCGGTGAGTTGATCAGTCAACGCATGACATCTTGTTTGTGTTGAGGTGTCAACCAATTTCTACGCCTGCTCGGGCAGAAAGTTGAGTTGCCAAGCATCTTGACAAGTCGACTGTTGGGCTGTCAACTTTTATCGGCCGGCAGGGAGGAAGCCGGAAACTGGGAGGAAGATATGTACAGACGCACCTTGTGTGCGGCGGCTCTTGCCGTCGCGACCGCTGGCGCTGCCAATGCGGACGATTTCGTCATCGGCCTGTCGGGCGCGCTGACCGGCCCATCGGCAGGCAGCTATGCGCCCGCCATCGATGCCATGCGGATTTATTTCGATCGGCTCAACAAGAATGGCGGCATCGACGGCAACAATGTCAGGCTGGTCATCCAGGACGATCAGGGCGAGGCCTCGCGGGGTGCGGCCAATGCGACGCGCCTCATCAACCAGGACGGCGTGAAGCTGCTCATCAATTCGAGCCTGTCATCCACCTATGCGCCGATGATGGCGGAGTCGCGCCGGGCCGGCGTGCCGATGCTCTTCGCCGCCTCCGCCTGCCCCAAGGAGGTGTTTCCGCCGGCGGTGGACAATCTGTTCTGCACCACGGCATTTGCTGCGCAGTATGACAGCCGCGCCACGCTTGCCTATGTCAAGGACAAGGCGCAGGGCGAGGTGAAGCTGGGTCTTGTCGCCATGGCCATTCCTGTCTCGCGCGGCGAGATCGACTATGCCGAGGGGCTGGCCAAGGAAGAGGGCATGACCGTGGTCGGCAAGGAGGTGATTCCGCCGCCGACGCCGGACTACACGCCCTTCGCCACCAACCTGAAGTCGGCCGGAGCGAACTGGGTCTATGCCTGGGCGCCGTGGGTGACGCAGGTGCGTTCGCTGGAATCGCTGCGCCAGCTCGGCTGGGACGGCGACCTGATCGCCTGGGCGCATCTGGAGGCCGAGGGCGAGCTGGCGCGCCTGAAGGATCCGAAGCTCCATGTCATCGGCGCCAATGCGCTCTTCAATGAGGGGCTGCCGATCCACAAGGAGATCGAGCAGGCCGTGTCCGAGGACGGCTCGCGCTATCCGGCCAACCAGATGGCCGAGGGCTGGATCGCGGCGATGGTGGTCGAGGCTGCCCTGCGCAAGGCCGGTCCCGATGCCGACGCGGCGGGCATCTTGGAAGCGATGAAGTCGCTTAATGTCGACACCAAGGGCCTGCGCGGCGGACCGATCGAATGGACGGCGGATAACCACTTCCGCACCAACCAGTATTATCGCATCTATCAGTGGTCCGACGATGCCATCGGCACCGTGCAGGACTGGCAGGCGTTCGCGGTCGGCGAATAAAGAGCGGCGACATGCAGGTCCTGGCCAACATCGTCGTCCTTGCGTCCATCTATGCGCTGATCTGCTGTGGTTACGTGCTCGTCTACCGCGTCAGCCGCATCCTGAACCTGGCGCATGGCGAACTGATGATGGTCGGGGCCTATCTGCTCGTGGCAAGCGCGGGGATCGCGCCTGCCAATCCCACTTTGGCGATCGGACTGGCGGGGATCATGTCGATCCTCGTCGGCCTCGCCGTCTATTTCGCGCTGATGCGCGGCATGACTGGCAAGTCGGTGCTCGCCGCCGTGCTCACCACCGTAGCGCTGGGCATCCTGATCCGTGGCGCGGTGGTGCTGATCTGGTCGGCGCAGCACCATCATCCGGCGCATACGCTCGGCCTGCCCAATCCGTCGATCGAACTTTTCGGCGCACGCATCTCGACCTTCGCCGCCGCGCTGGTGATCGTGACGTCGGTCACCTATCTGGCGCTGTTCGTCTTCCTGCACCGCTCGCGCTGGGGCATCCGTATGCGGGCGGCCGGCCAGAGCGCGCTGCTGGCGGCGCAGCGCGGCATCAATCTCCATGCCATCTATGCGCTGACCTGGGCGATCTCGACCTTCACCGCCTCGATCGCCGGCATGCTGATCGCGCTCGATTCCGGGCTCAATTCCACGCTGGTCATGATCGGGCTGAAGGCGTTTCCGGCGGCCCTCGTCGGCGGGCTGGACAGCCTGCTCGGCGCACTCATCGGCTCCTTCGTGGTCGCAGCCGCCGAAATTTTGATGATCAGCTACGTCAATCCGCTGCTCGCCGACGTGGTGCCGTTCCTCATCCTCATCCTGATGCTGATGGTGCGGCCATGGGGCCTGTTCGGCACGCGCGAGGAGCTCGACCGTGTCTGACGTCGCGACAAGGGATGCGGCAGCGCCAGTGTGGCGCCGGGCGCGGTGGATCGTGGGACTTGCATTGCTTCTGGCGGTGCCGTTCCTCGCCAATGCGTTCCTGCTCGATCTCGCCAACCAGATGCTTCTGGCCGGCATCGGCGCGCTGGCGCTGATGCTGCTCACCGGCTTCGCCGGCCAGATATCGCTGGGCAGCGCGGGCTTGCTGGCAGCCGGCGCTTTCACGGTCGGCATCCTGTTTCGCGAGCTTGCGATGCCCTTCTGGGTGACGCTGCCGCTGGCGACGCTGGTGGGCGCGCTGATCGGCGTGCTGTTCGGCCTGCCATCGCTCAGGCTGCGCGGCCTCTATCTGGCCATCTCGACGCTCGCGCTGCATTTCATCGTCATCTATGTCGGCGGGGAATATGAAGCCTCGCGCAGCTATTCCGCAGGCATTCTCGTCGATCCGCCGATGGTGTTCGGCTACGAGGTCTATGGCGGCTTCAACTGGTATTTCGTGCTGCTCGCCGCGCTCGCCTTCACCTGGTTCATCTGCGACAACCTGATCCGGTCGCGCACCGGCCGCGCCTGGGCGATGGTGCGCACCAAGGAAACGGTGGCTTCCGCTATCGGCATCGACGTGGCGCGCGCCAAGCTGCTTGCCTTCGTCATCGCCTCGGCGCTGACCGGCTTTGCCGGCGGCCTGTTCGCCTATTATCGCGGCTTCGTCTCGATCGAAGCCTTCTCGCTCTATCTGGCGGTGCAATATGTGGCGATGATCATCATCGGCGGCATCGGCTCGCTGCCCGGCGCGCTTTTGGGCGCGGCCTTCGTCACCGTGCTGCCCTACGGCATCGAGACGCTGCTTTTCATGCTGCCGGGCGCGAACCAATATGCCGGCGCGGCCTTCGCTGCGAACTATGCCGCCTTCGGCCTGATCATGATCCTGTTCCTCGCCTTCGAGCCGCATGGGCTGATCGGCATCTGGCGGCGGATCGTAAAACGCTTCGCCGGCAAAGGAGGGCGCGGGGATGGCTGAACCGCTGCTGACCATGCGCGGCCTGCGGGTGCTCTACAGCCGCGCCATCGAGGGCATCGGCGCGGTGTCGCTCGATGTAGCCGAAGGCCAGACCGTGGCGATCCTTGGGGCCAACGGCGCCGGCAAGACCACGACGCTGCGGGCGATCACCGGCTTCATCGGGCTGGACGATGCGCGGGTCGCCGGCGGGCGCGTCACCTTTGCGGGCCGCGATATCACCGGATGGCAGCCCCATATGGTCAGCCAGGCCGGCCTCGTTCTGGTGCCGGAGCGCGAAAAGGTGTTTCCGAACCTGACCGTCGCCGAAAACCTCGCAGTGGTGGCGCAGCGCGGCACGTCGGGCGATGCCGTCTACGACTTCTTCCCCCGCCTCGGCGGCCTGAAGAACCGGCTCGCCGGCCTGCTTTCCGGCGGCGAGCGGCAGATGCTCGCCATCGGCGCGGCACTTGCCTGCGCACCGCGCTTGCTTCTGATCGACGAATTGTCGCTCGGCCTCGCGCCGGTCATCGTGGACGATCTCGCCCAGCGGCTGATGCGCATCCGCGACGAACTGAAGCTGACCATGGTGATCGTGGAGCAGAACGCCAATCTGGCGCTGCGGATGGCTGACCATGGCTATGTGCTCGAACACGGCCACGTCGCGCTTTCCGGCACGGCAGCGGATCTGCGCAGCGACAGCCGCGTGCAGGACCTCTATCTCGGCGGCGGCCAGACGCGCCGGTCCTATCGCGAGATTGGCATGGCGGGGCTGGAGGACGCGCCATGACGGTGCTCGCCATCGAGGACGTGTCGCTCGCCTTCGGCGGCCTGAGCGTGCTCAAGAACGTCTCCATGTCGGTGGGCGAGGGCGAGATCCTGGCGCTGATCGGGCCTAACGGCGCGGGCAAGACGAGCGTCTTCAACTGCATCAGCGGCATCTACCGCCCCAGCGGCTCGATCCGCTTCGGCGAGCGCGAGCTTATTGGTATGAAGCCGCATCAGGTGGCGCGGCTGGGCATTGCCCGCACCTTCCAGCATGGCGAGGTGCCGCCGCATATGACGGTAGTCGAGGCTGTCATGTCGGGCCGCCACAGGCTGGTGCAGCTTGGCCTCGTGCCGGAAATGCTGCGGCTGCCTTCGGCGCGGATGACGGAGGCTGCACATCGCGAAGCAGCACTTGGCATCATCGAGCATTGCGAGATCGCGCAATATACCGATGCGCAGGTCGGCGCGCTCGCCTTCGGCATCCAGAAGATCGTCGGCTGCGCGCGCGCACTTGCCGCTGAACCCGCGCTTCTGCTGCTGGACGAGCCCTCCGCAGGCCTGACGCAGGAGGAGCGCGAGGCGATGGCGCGCTTCATCATGCGGGTGAAGGTGCGGCTCGGCCTGCCGATGATCTGGATCGAGCATGATATGCAGATGGTGGCGGAGCTTGCGGATCGCATCCATGTGCTCGACTATGGCCGCTCGCTGGTCGACGCCGCGCCCGACATCGCGCTGAAACATCCCGACGTCATCGCCGCCTATCTGGGTGCCTGACGGCGCGGCGCTTGCCAGAAGGTGCATGGCGGCGATAAGCGGATAGGCCCGCATCGGGACCACAGGAAGCCAATGGACCAGCGCACACCGAAGAAGACCCGCAAGAGCCCGGCGGCGGAGCGCTACGATGTCGCCGACCAGCCTTTGCTGCGGCGCGCCGGCGGGTCGACCGTCATCGACCTCGACAATTACTTCCCGGCCTATCTGGCCTGGACCGCCAACAAATGGGCGCGCAGCGCATCGCATCTCTACCTCAAGCGCTACGGCATCGGCATCGAGGCGTGGCGGCTGCTGGTGCTGCTGGCGGTAGAGGGGCGGATCACCGCCAACCGCGTCTGCCAAGTCATCGGCATGGACAAGGCTTCCGTCAGCCGCAATTTCAAGCATATGCACGAGAGCGGGCTGATCGAGATCACCGACGATCCCGACGACAAGCGCAAGCGCTTCGCCGAGCTGACAGCGGCCGGCTTCGCGCTGCACGACCGGATGCTGCCGGTGGTGATGCGGCGCGAGCAGCGCCTTCTTTCCTGCCTGACCAAGGACGAGCGCGCCACGCTGCAATCCTATCTGCGCCGCGTGCACGCCAACCTGCCGGCGCTGGACGATCCGAGCGACTACGACGACTGACAGTGTGTGTTCGCTACCGCTCTCCCTTTTTGCGCTACATAATCGTTGACAACTCAACGATCTCCGGACAAGCTGCAAACACGATGGCGGCGTGCCGCGGTCGCGGGAGGAGATATCGATGGTTTGACGCTGGCGCCCTGCGCCGCGCGGCTTCGCCTGCCTTCCGATCAGATGCTGAACAACCGCGCCCGCGCGCTGCGATCGAACGTGAAAGGCAAATGCGATGTCCGACGCCAACCAGCCCAAATCCCTGAGCGACCTGCTCGCGACCGTTCCCAATGTCGTCGACCATCTGTTCCGCAATCCGCCCAAGAATGCGCTGACCATCTATACGCAGATGATGCCGGGCGATGCGGTGCGGCCGGAATTCTCGACCTGGCGCGACGAGCAGCGGGCATGGCGCGAGACGATCGCGCTGCACGACCAGAGCTACCATATGGACAGCCTGCACCTGCGCGGCCCCGGCGCGCTGGAGCTGTGCCAGTATCTGTCGGTCAACACGTTCAAGAATTTCGGCGTCGGCGCGGCCAAGCAGCTTCTCGCCTGCTCGCCAGACGGCTTCGTCATCGGCGATGCCATTCTCTACCGGCTGGAGGAGGAGCATTTCCTCGTCGTGGGCAATCCCTCGACTACCGACTGGGTGCGCTTCAACGCCGAAACGCTGGGCTATGAGGTGACGGCCGAACTCGATGCGATGTGGGCGCTCAACAAGGCCAAGAAGCGCAGCTTCTACCGCTATCAGGTCGAGGGGCCGAATGCGTGGCAGCTGCTGGAAAAGGTCCATGGCGGGAAGCTGCCGGAGATCAAGTTCTTCAAGTCGGACACGATCAACATCGCCGGCTGCAAAGTGCGCGGCATGCGCCACACGATGGGCGGCGTGCCGGGGCTGGAGCTTTCCGGTCCGTGGGAAGACCGCAAGGCGGTCAAGGACGCGCTGGTGAAGGAAGGCAAGGCATTCGGCCTGCGGCAGGTCGGCTCGATCGGCTATTTCACCACCGTCATCGAATCCGGCTGGTGGGCGGTGCCTGTCTCTGCCGTCTACACCAGCGAGGGCATGAAGGCCTATCGCGACTGGCTGACGGCGAAGAATGCGGCCATGCGCATGTCGCTCGGTGGCAGCTTCTATTCGCCCGACATCGAGGACTATTACCTCACCCCCTACGACCTGAACTACGGCCATCTGGTGAAGTTCGACCATGACTATGTGGGCCGCGAGGCGCTGGAGAAGATCAAGGACGAGCCACACCGCAAAAAAGTGACGCTGGTGTGGAACGCCGACGACGTGCTCAAGGTCATGCAGAGCCAGTTCGAGGACAGCGGCAAGGTTCCACCGCTGCCGATCACCCTGCCGCTCGCCGCCACTGCGCGCATGCATTATGACCGGGTGACCGACAAGTCTGGCAAGACGATCGGGCTCGCCACTTATCCCGCCTATACGGTCAATGAGCGGGCGGTTATGTCCATGGCAAGCGTCGATGCCGATTTCGCCGAACACGGCACGGAGGTGGTTCTGTTGTGGGGCGAGGATGGCGGCGGGTCGCGCAGCGCCGGCAATATCGAGCCGCACACGCAGGTGAAGATCCGCGCCATCGTGGCACCATCGCCCATCAGCCAGGCCGCGCAGTCCTATCGCAGCGACATCGGCGTGAAGCGCGGTTCGCTGGACGAAGCGTGATCGGCTTGAGGGAGGAAAGCATATGACGAACCCGTCGGGCCGGGCCGAGGAGACGCGCCGCGTCTGGAAATCGGTGCTGGAAAAATACTACGAGGATCGCGGTGCGCCCGTGAGCGACCGGTATTGGTCGGACATGGACACATGGAGCCGCGATCGCATCCGCGCCGTGCAGGACGAGAAGATCGCCGCCGTTACGCCTTTCCTCTACGAGAACAGCGCCTTCTACCGCCGCCGCTTCGACCGTCTGGGGCTGGCGCCGACGGATATCCGCTCCGTCGACGACCTGGTGGCGAAATGGCCGGTCGTCGACAAGAAGGAGATGATGGAGGACGCCATCGCCAACCCGCCCTACGGCACCTACACCGCCTGCGGCGAGGCGGAATGGCAGGATCGCGGCTGGATGCTGTTCTCGTCCTCGGGCTCGACCGGCGTTCCGCGCGTTTTCCGCTACACCCATTTCGACCGCCTGTTCTGGGAGCAGGCCAATGCGCGGGCGCTCTATTCGGGCGGTTTGCGCCAGGGCGATTCCGTCTTCGCCATGGTGGGCTACGGGCCGCATGTCTTCGCCTGGGGCGTGCAGTACACGCTGGCGAAGATGGGCATCCCGGTCATTCCCGGCGGCGGCATGGACGGCAAGGCGCGCGCCGCCGCCATCCTGCGCTTCAAGCCGACCGTGCTCCTGTGCACGCCCTCCTATGCGCTCTATCTCGCCCGCGTGATGCAGGAGATGGGCGAAGACCCGGCCAAGACTTCGGTGAAGTGGATCATCACCGGCGGCGAGCCCTTTTCGGGCGTGGAAGGCACCTTGCAGCGCATCCAAAGCCTGTGGGGCGCGATGTCGCTGGAATTCTACGGCTGCACCGAGGCCTCGCCGCATTGCGGCGGCTATTCCTGCCCGGAATACCAGACCGGCGACGAACCCTTCATCCATCTGATGGAGGACATCCAGGTCTGGGAAACGGTCGATCCCATCGACATGAAGCCGGTAGGGGAGGGCGAGCGGGGCTTGACCGTCTGCACCAACCTCAATTCGGAATCCTCGCCGCAACTGCGCTTCCTCGTCGGCGACTATACGCGGCTGTCGCGCGAAGCCTGCGCCTGTGGCCGCAACCATCTGCGTGCCATGGGCTGCATGACCGGGCGGGCCGACGACCTCGTCAACCTGCGCGGCATCAAGTTCTTCCCGGTCCAGATCGAGGAGGCGGTGCGGGCCGTGGCCGGCACCGGCGACGAGTTCCAGATCAGGCTGTCCACGCAGGATGACGGGATGGATGTGATGAAGGTGCTGGTCGAGCATGCGGATGCGGGCGTGGCGGAAGAAGTGAGCCGCGAGATCCGCAGCCGCTGCGAAATCCGCTGCGCGGTCGAGGTGCTGGCGCCGGGCACGCTGCCCAAGACGGAGATGAAGGCCAAGCGCGTCTATGACGAGCGCAACAAGGTCTGAGGGATCGAACATGTTGTCAAATACGCTCTCCCGCCGCATCGAATGGGGCGACTGCGACCCCGCCGGGATCGTCTTCAATCCCAACTTCTTCTCCTTCTTCGACCATGGCACTGCCATGCTCTACGAGGCGGCGGGCTGGCCGAAGCCGGTCATGGTGGAAAAATTCGGCATTGCCGGCTGCCCGCTGGTGGAGACGCGGGCCAAGTTCATGTCGCCCTGCCGCTACGGCGACGACGTTTCGATCACCAGCACGATCGTGGAGATCCGCAATTCCAGCTTCGACATCAGGCATGAGCTGGCGAAGGGCGGGAAGGTCTGCGTGGAGGGCCACGAGACGCGGGTGTGGACGAAGCACGACCCGGAGACGGGCCGGCTGAAATCCGCGCCGCTGCCTGAAGAGGTGATTGCGCGGTTCAGGGGCGAGTAGAAGTCGCCTCTTGCGTCCAAAGAAAAGGGCCGCCCGCTTGTCGAAGCGGGCGGCCCTTTCAATTGCGGCTGATGCTTACTTTACGCCGGCATCCGAACGGTAGACCGTGCGGGCCTTCTCGAAGAGCGGCGCATTCTGGACAGTCGCGCGGATCTTGAAGGGCACGTGGTCTTCGACCTGCGCCTTGTTGGACGGCTTGTCCTCGCCCCAGATCAGCGTCACTTCCGTGCCCGGCTTGGCGAACTCGGCGTCGATGGTGCCCAGCGACAGGATCGCGCGCTCGTTGGCCGAGTAGCCGGTCCAGGTCGACATGCCTACGACCTTGCCGTCAACCTCGATGCGGTCGGCGTGGAAGGTGTCGTAGAGCGACATGGGCAGGTTGATGAACTTGGCGCCCGGTCCCTCGTGGAACATGGAGCCATAGGCAGCGGCGGTGTCGTCGCCGTTCCACACGAAGGTCACCTTCTTACGGCGGCCGTCGCGGCCGTCGGCCTTCATCTTCTCCAGTGCCTCGCGGCCGATGAAGTCGTGGTCGAAGCCGATGATGCGGCCGTAATCGAGCTCGTAAGGCGTGAAGTAGTAGTCCTCGATATTGTCGGAATAGAAGCTGCCGCCCAGCGGTGCGGTGGTCTCATAGGCCTGGTCGGTGAGCCACTCGCGGTAGCCCTTCATCTTGTCGCCGGAATAGATCGCCGGCAGCGGACGCGGCAGCCAGCCGGATTCCAGCGCATTGGTGTGGTAGGCGCGGCCGCCGACCTGGGTCAGGCCGTACTTCTCGCCGGCCTTGAGCAGCGCGGCATGCACGACCTCATTGTCTTCCCACGGGCCCCAGATCTCGAAGCCCGGCTCGCCGGCCATGCCGTGGCGCAGGCCGCGCACGTGCTTTCCGGCGATGGTGAAGTGGGTCATGTAGAAGAATTTCAGCTTCGGCGCTTCCTGGCCAGTCGCCTCGCGGATGACGTCCATCGCGCCGGGGCCCTGGATCTGGTAGCGGTAGTTGACCGGATCGCCCTTGCGGTAGAACGAGTTGTCGTCGCGCCAGATGCGCACGTCATAGCCGCCCGTGACGGCGTGGTAGTGCAGCCAGTTGATTGACGGCGGGATGCCGACCGCCTGGAACTCGTCTTCTTCGAGATGGAAGAGGATGTTGTCGCCGATGACGTAGCCGTCATGGTTGACCGCGACATACTGCTTGGCCATGTCGACGGGGAAGTTCTCGACGCTGTTGATGCCGGTGTCGCGGATCAGCTTGAGCGCATCGGGGCCCTTGATGTTCAGATCGGCCATGTGGTGCGACTGGTCGTAGAGCACCGCCGTGCGGCGCCATGCGAGCTGCTCGTCGCGCCAGTTGGTGAATTCGGGCACCACGCGCGGGACGACCGCCGGCGGGGTCGTGGAGTTCCACAGCAGCTTGACGGCACTGCCGGCTTCCTTGATCGCCTCTTCGAGGTTCTTTGCCATCTCATTTCCTCCATGAAAATTGGGCTTGCGTGCATCCGGCTTCCGATCGAGCGCGCGTGCGATGCAGCGGCTGCAATTGTCCGGACGTCGGGAACGGAACTTGAAGCATGGGCCTTCTCATGTAAAACATGTTTTTAATGGTACATACCCAAGGAAAACATGTTTATGGCGACGGTCCCCTTCACCATCCGGCAGCTCGAATATTTCGATGCCGTGGCAAGCGAAGGGTCGCTGGCGGCCGCGGCGCAGCGATGCAATGTGAGCGCTTCCGCGCTGGCGCTGGCGCTGGACGAGCTCGAATATCATCTGACGCTGCAGCTCTTCGTGCGGCGCAAGGGCAAGGGGGTGACACTGACGCCGGCGGGGTCGCGGCTCCTGTCGCATGCGCGGCGCGTCCTGTCCGGCGTCGAGCAGATGGCGGCGGATGCGTGGCAGGCATCGTCGAGCCTCGGCGGGCGCTTCGCCATTGGCTGCTATTCGACGCTGGCGCCCTTCTTCCTTCCGGGCATGATGCAGGTGTTCCAGCGGCGCCATCCCGATCTGGAGCTGGAATTCGTCGAGGCGCCGGCGCCGGAGCTGAACGAGCTGCTGCTGCAGGGTCGGCTCGACGTGGCGCTGATGTACAGCGTCGACGTGTCGGCGCAGCTCACCTTCGACCCGGTGCATGAATACCGGCCCTATGTGATGGTGGCCGAGGGGCATCCGCTGTCGTCGCGGCGCAGCATCCAGCTCGGCGAGCTCGTGGCCGAGCCGCTGATCCTGCTCGACGTCGATCCTTCCCGGCTCAATACCGAGCATATTTTCGGCCAGCTCGACCTGCGGCCGCTGATCGGCCACATGACCACCAATTTCGAGCTCGTCCGCTGCCTCGTCGCGCGGGGGCTGGGCTATGGGGTGCTGTTCCAGCGGCCGGCCTCGCCGGTCACCTATGACGGCAACGGGCTGGTCATCCTGGAAGTGGACGAGCGGGTGACGGGGACGGTCGTGGGGCTGACGCGGCCCGCCGGCGCGCCACGCTCGGCCCGCTACGACGCCCTGCTCAAATATCTGCTTGCGAGCAATATCGAAGGATCGGCTTCGAGCGCCTGAGAGGGTTCCGCCGCCTATGGCTGCGGTGTCGCGAAGGCCGGGTTGAGCAGGTTTCGCGCCAGCCGGTTCGCCGCCTCCACCACGGTGGGCGCATAGGTCTCGGCGCGGGCAAGATCGAGCCGCGTGGACGGCGCGCGCACTGCGATGCAGCCGAGGAGCAGATGGCCGCGCAGCAGGATCGGCGCGGCCAGTCCGCAGACGCCGGGCGTGGTCTCGCCGTCGTCATAGCTCCAGCCGCGCTCCCGGATCTGCTCCATCTCGTCGCGCAGCCTCTCCGGGTCGGGGATCGAAGCGGGAAAGGCGGCCAGTTCGGCGTCGAGCAGCTTGTCGCGGATCGATGCCCGCTCGAAGGCCAGCAGCGCCTTGCCGGCCGCGCCGCCATGAAGCGGTATCCGCTTTCCGACCTCGGAGACGACACGCACCTCCTGCGTCGTCTCGCGGATCAGTTCCACCACGTTGAAACTGCCTTGCCTGCTCGACAGGAAACTCGTTTCATCGAGCTGGCGCGCCAGGTCGTCGAGGATAGGACCGGCCGCCGCGATCACGTCGGGCCGCGTCGGCATGCGGCCGGTCAGTTCCGAAAGGGCCGGGCCGATATGATAGAGCCTGCTCGCCGGATCCTGCCGCACCCACTCTCCGCGCGACAGCGTCTGGAGGATCCGGTGCACGGCGGCCTTGTCTGCGCCGACCTGCCGGGCGAGTTCCGAAACGCCCGCTTCGCCGCGTTCTCCGAGGGTTTCGAGCAGGGCCATCACTTTCGTCACCGTTCGCATGAAACCCTCATTGTTTCTATATAGTCAACATATTCGCCAATATCCGGAAAGTCAAAATGACCATGTTGACTAAATCGCATCATGCTGACTAGAATTGATCTAAATCAACCACAAGCGTTGATCATACAGAAACGAAAGGGTGGAGATGCTGAAATCCCTGCATGATCCGAACATGGTCGCGCGCCTTGCCGGTGCGATCGATTGCGACGTGCATCCCGTCGCGCCCACGGCGAAGGATCTGCTGCCCTTTCTGAACAAGCACTGGGCCGATACGGTTCGCCATCGCGACGTGGTCATGCGCGAGCTCACCTCCTATCCGCCCAATGCGCCGCTGGTGCGCCGTCCCGACTGGGGCGTGGCGGGCGAGTCCGGCGCGACGCTTGAGGGCATTCGCGAACAGCTGCTCGACCGCTGGCAATTGCGCGCGGCGATCCTGACGCCGCTCTTCAGCGCCGCCATGATGCATGACGCCTTTCTGGGCGGCGCGCTCTGCGCGGCGCATAATGACTGGATCGCGCGCGAATGGCTCGACCGCGAGCCGCGCCTGCGCGCCTCGATCGTCGTCAATCCCGGCCGGCCGGAAGAGGCGGCGAAGGAGATCGACCGCGTGGCCGCCGACCGCCGCTTCGTGCAGGTAATCTTTCCGGTGCAGACGGAGATCCCGCTGGGGCGGCCGGTTCATCGGCCGATCTTCGAGGCCTGCATGCGCAACGGCCTGGCGCTTGGTCTCCATGCCGGCTCGATGTTCCGCAATCCTGCCTCGCAGAGCGGCTATTACTCGACCTTCAGCGAGGATTATTCGGCCCATATCTCCGCCTTCACCGCGCAGGTGGCGAATTTCATCTCCGAGGCCGTCTTCGTCGACTATCCGGAACTGAAGCTGGTGCTGATCGAATCCGGCGTGTCCTGGATGCCGCCATTCATGTGGCGCTTCAGCAAGGACTGGCGCGGGGTGCGCAACGAGGTGCCGTGGATCGACCGCAGCCCGTCTGACATCATGCGCGACCATGTCTTCCTGACGACGCAGCCTTTCGACGCGCCGGCCGAGGCGGTCGCCAAGGTGATCCGCCAGTTCGGCACCGCCGACATGCTGCTCTTCGCCTCCGACCATCCGCACTGGCACTTCGACGGCGACGCCGTCATCCCCGAAGGCATGCCGGACGAACATCTCGACGGCCTGCTCTTCGCCAATGCACTGCGTGCCTATCCGAGACTGGGAGATCCGTCATGAGTGATGCCGCCATCGCCGCGAGGCCGGACGTCAAGGCGCAGTCGCGTTTCGAGATCATCGACTGCGACATCCATCCCTATCCCAAGAAGCGCGCCGACATGCTGCAATTCCTGCCGGCCAACTGGCGGGAGCATATCGACACCTATGGGGCGCGGGGCAGCCAGCCCTTCCTCGGCCTCATGCACATTCCGCGAGTGCAGCAGGCGCGGCTGGATTCCATGCCCGAGGCTGGGCCGGCCGGTTCCGACCTCAAGCTGATGCAGAAGCAACTCCTCGACTTCTACGACATCAAATATGGGGTGCTGCAGCCCTTCGGCCCCGGCGGCGGCCAGAACCTGCTCAATCCCGGCCTCGCAAATGCGATCTGCATCGCGGTGAACGACTGGCAGCTGGCCTACTGGCTGGAGCCTGAGCCGCGGCTCAAGGGTTCGCTGATGGTGCCGCAGGAGGATGCCACGGCGGCGGTGGCCGAGATCGAGCGCCGCGCCGGCGACCGCCGTTTCGTGCAGGTCACCGTGCATGGCCGTTCGGCCGAGCCGCTCGGCAGGCGCCGCTACTGGCCGATCTACGAGGCGGCGGTGAAGGCGGGGCTGCCGGTCGCCATCCACTCCACCGGCTACGGCCAGTATGCGCCGTCCGGCGCGGGCTGGATGTCCTTCTATATCGAGGAGCACCACTCCTACGCCCATACGATGCAGACCGCCATCACCAGCCTGGTGATGGAAGGGGCGTTCGAGCAGTTCCCCGACCTCAAATTCGTCGTCGTCGAGGGCGGGTTCGGCTGGGCGCCGGCGCTGGCCTGGCGGCTCGACAAGATCTGGGCGCGCAACCGTTCGGAAGTGCCGAACGTGAAGCGTCCGCCGTCGGAATATATGCGCCGCAACGTCTGGTATGCGACGCAGCCGGTGGAGGAGCCGGAAGTGCCGGCGCAGCTCGGCGAGATCGTCGACTGGATCGGCGCGGACCGGCTGCTCTTCGCCACGGACTATCCGCACTGGGACATGGACGACCCGCGCTATGCCTTCAAATATCCGCTCGCCAGGGACGACCAGCAGCGCATCTTCTCGCTCAACGCCAGGGAGCTCTACAACCTTGCGTAACAAGGAGAAGCATGTCGTCGCGCGTGTCGACGAGGTGGTGCCAGGCACGCCGCTTATCAGGACCGTGAAGGGCCGCGACATAGGCATCTTCAATGTCGGCGGCGAGTTCTACGCGCTGCTCAACCGGTGCCCCCACCAGATGGCGGAACTGTGCCGGGGGCGGGTCACGCATCTCGTCAAGGCGCCGCGCGCCGGCGAGGTCGAGGTGACGCGCGAGGGCGAGTTCATCAAATGCCCGTGGCATGGCTGGGAGTTCGATATCCGCACCGGCCAGTCCTATTGCGACCCCAATTCCATCTTCGTGCGCCAGTATGGCGTGACGGTGGAGCCGGGCGAGGAGCTCGTGAAGGGCCCTTATGTCGCCGAAAGCTTTCCCGTCTCCGTCGAAGGAAAATATGTCGTGGTGGAGATGTGAAGCCAGATCGGCGCGAGGAAAACGAGGCGCCGATGACAGCCAATCAGACAATCTCAGGGAGGAAATCATGATCCATCGGAAAATCGCGCAGCGGCTGCGAGTCGCTGCGGCCGCACTTCTCGTCGCCGGGGCAGCCGCGCTGCCGGCGCAGGCCGAGGAGCTTCGCTTCCTCATGCCATGGAACGCCGCCAGCGCCGGCAATATCGCCGTCGCCGACCTGCTGACGCGGATCATCGAGGAAGAGACCGCCGGGGAGGTGACGCTGCGCCGCTTCGACAATGGCGTCGTGCCGCCCTTCGAGCAGTTCGAGCCGGTGGCGAGCGGCGTGTTCGACATCCACTATACCAATCCGGCCTATCATGCCGGCGACACGTCGGTTGGCCAGGTCATGGATACGGTCGTGGCGGATGCCGAGAAGCGGCATTCGTCGGGCCTGTGGGACAAGGTCGACGCGGCCTACCAGAAGCGCAACGTCAAGATGATCGCAGCCGGGCCCTCGACCGGCTTCCAGTTCCTGATCCGCGACAAGCTGAGCGCCGACGGTACGCTGAACGGCATGAAGATTCGCAGTAACCCGGCCTATGACGGGACGATCCGCGCGCTCGGCGGCGCACCGATCCAGCTGCCGATCCCGGAAGTCTATACGGCGCTGCAGAAGGGCCTGATCGACGGCACCGCCTTCCCGGTCCATGGCGTGGTTTCGGCCCGCATGGGCGAGATCGCCAAGGGCCAGGTGCGTCCGACCTACGGCCAGGGCACTGCGCTGGTGGTCATGAACCTGGACAAGTGGAATTCGCTCTCGCCCGAACTCCAGGCGAAGCTCGAAAAGGCCGGCCGCCGCTTCGAGGAGGAATGTCTCAAGGTCGTGGCTGACATTGCCGCGGCCGACGAGGCGGCGCTGATCGCCGGCGGATCGGCCCTCGTGAACCTGAACGAGAAGGTGGCCAGCGAGATCAACCTCTACTACAACCAGAGCACCTGGGAGCAGGCCGTGCAGAATGGCGGCGATGAGGTTGCCGAGCTGGTCTCCTTCATCAAGGACAACGATCTCGTCTTCAACGGACACTGATCGATCGTTGCGGCGCGGGCTGCGGGCCCGCGCCGCCCTTTCCTCGCAAAATGAAGCGGTGATCCCATGTCCGTCCTGACAGGGCTAGGCAGGCTGCATGATTTCGTGACGCGGATGGGCGCCATCGCCGCCGCGCTGTGCCTGGGAGCCATCGGGCTCCTCTATTTCAGCGAAGTGCTGAGCCGTTATTTCCTCCATGCCCCCACGAGCTGGACGGCGGCCGTATCCATCTATCTCATGCTGGTCGTGACCATGCTGATGCTGCCGTTCCTCACCATGAAGAACGATCACGTCACGGTCAGCATGAACGAATATCTTCCGGGGCCGGTTGCGCGCGGGCTGACCGTCGCCGCCATCGCCGCCGCCACGATCGTATGTCTGGTCTCGACCTACATCACCTATGAGGAGATGGCGCGGGCCTTCCTGCGCGGCACCCGCACCACGGACACGCTGTTCATCCCCAAATGGTGGCTGATGGCGTTCATCGTCTACGGCCTTGCCAGCACGACCATTCATTTCGCCCGACAGTTCTGGACGAGCATTGCGGCGCGTCCTGCCGAGGAGGCCGCACGTGCTTGATCTTGCATGGTACTGGACGCTTGTCATCGCATTCGGCTCAATCGTCGCGCTGACCTTTGCGGGCATTCCGGTCTTCGTCGTCTTCCTGATGGTCAACGTGCTCGGCATCCTGGTCATCATCGGGCCGCAGGCCTTCGGCATGTTCTCCAACAGCCTCGTCTCGACGCTGACGAGTGAGTCCTTCATCGCCATCCCGCTCTTCCTGCTGATGGGCGAGATGCTGATGCGCTCACGCGCGCTGGAGGAGCTTTATGCGGCGCTGGACTCGATCCTCGGGCGGACGCGCATCCGCCTCTATGCGCTGTGCACCATGCTGGCGACGGCGATGGGCACCATGTCGGGCTCGGCCATGGCCGATGCGGCCATGCTCGGTCGCTCCGTCTATCCCGGCATGGTGGCGCGCGGCTATGATCCGCAGATATCGACCGGCCTGATCCTCGCCGGCGCCACGATCGCGCCGATCATCCCGCCCAGCGTGCTGATGGTCATCCTCGCCACGCTGGCAGGGGAATCGATCGGCAAGATGCTGATCGCCGGCATCCTGCCCGGCCTGTTCCTCGCCGTCCTCTATGTCTGCTACGCCTATGTGCGGGTGCTGCTAGACCCGTCGAAGGCGCCGCCGATGCTGGAGAGCGAATCGCGCACGCTGGCGCAGCGCGCCCGTGGCTTCGCCCGCATCATTCCGTTCGGCGGCGTCGTCTTCATGGTCGTCGGCCTGATCATGCTCGGCATCGCCAGTCCGACGGAGGCGGCGGCGATGGGCGTGGCCGCGACCGTGCTGGTGGCGATCTATCTGCGTTCGGCCAGCTTCGGCATGATCTGGGAATCGCTCACCGGTGCGGCGCGCATCACCGGTTCGGTGCTCGCCATCATCATGAGCGCCAACCTGTTCGGCCAGTTGCTGTCCTTCACCGGCGCGACCGAGCAGATGGTGCAGATCGTCGAGGGCTGGGACGTGGCTCCTTGGGTCGTCTTCCTCATGCTGATGGGCATCACGCTCTTCGCGGGCATGTTCCTCGGCGCGACCGAGTTCATGATGATCTCCGTGCCGGTCTTCGGCCCGATCATCGCGGCGGTCGGTTTCGACCCGATCTGGTTCTGGACGCTTTATCTGATCAATGTCGTGACGGGTGGAATGACGCCGCCCTTCGGCATGACGATGTTCGTCTTCAAGGCGGCGGTGCCGGAACGGTCGATCATCGACGTCTACAATTCGACATGGCCCTTCGTCGGGGTCATCTTCCTCGGCATCGCGATCATGGCGGTCTTCCCGCAGATCGTCCTCTTCCTGCCCGACCTGCTTCAGTAACCTTTCGCGCCAGCCGGCTAAAGACTGTGCTGGCGCGAAACGCCCTTGATCTCCGCCAGCAGCGGATAGTCGATATAGCCGGTGCGGCCCTTTTCGTAGACGGTATCGCGGTTCACCGCATTGAGCGGCGCGCCGGTCTCGAAACGCTGCACGAGGTCCGGGTTCGCCAGATAGGGCCGGCCGAAGGCGATCATGTCGGCATGGCCGTCGCGGATCGCGGCATTGCCGTTCTCGTAGCCATAGGCATTGTTGGCGATGTAGATACCGGTGAAGCGCGATCGCAGCTTGCCGAAATCGAAAAGGCACTGTGCAGGCGTATCGCCGGTGCCGCCCTCGACCACGTCGAGGAAGCCCAGCCGCCGCTGCTCCAATCCCTCGACCACGCAGGTGAAAAGCGCCTCGGGATCGGAATCGGTGATCTCGTAGACCGACGGATTGGTCGGCGAGATGCGGACGCCGACCCTTTCCCGGCCCCAGACATCGACCACGGCATCGACCACTTCCAGAAGCAGGCGGCGGCGATTTTCAGGCGAGCCGCCATAGGCATCGGTGCGGCGGTTGGTCGAATCGCGCAGGAACTGGTCCAGCAGATATCCGTTGCCGGCATGGACCTCGACCACGTCGAAGCCGGCGCGCTGCGCATTGATCGCCGCCTTGCGATAGTCCTCGATCAGGCCCGGCATCTCCGCCGTGGTCAATTCGCGCGGGACCGGCAGGGGCACGCGGCCCTGCGGCGTGCGCATCGTGCCCCTGGCGGGAATTGCCGAGGGCCCGAAGGCCACTTCGCCGCGAGGATGCAAGGAGGGATGGAGATTGTGCCCGCAATGGAAGAGCTGCAGGCCCATATGCCCGCCGCGGGCATGGACCTCGTCCGTCACGCGCTTCCAGCCGTCGATCTGAGCGTCGTTGAAAATGCCCGGTGAATCCATGATGCCGGCGCCGTGATCGGCGATCGCGGTGGATTCCCCGAACACGAGTCCGGCGCTGGCGCGCTGCGCATAATATTCGACATTCAGCTCGTTCGGCGTGCCGCCGGGCGAACGGCCCCGCGTCATGGGCGACATGACGATCCGGTTCTTCAGCGTCATGCCCGCCAATGTGAGCGGCCTGAACAATTCGGCAGTCTGCGCGTCGCCCATCCGACTCCTCTCCCAGGAATGCTTGTCCGGCGTATATTGTGACTCGCCGGCCCGGCATGGCGCAAGCACCATCGCTGCCCCCGGAGCCGTCCGGGAGGGACATATGCCAGAGCTGGACAATGCCGAAATTCTGAAACGCATCGCCGAACTCGAGGCGCGCCAGCGCCATAGCGAGGACCGGCAGGCGATCCTCGACTGCATCATGCTCTATACGCGGGCGATCGACCGCCACGAATGGAGCCTGCTGGAGGAGGTCTATCATCCCGACGGGATCGCCAATCACGGCGACTTCGTCGGCGATCGCGCCGCGCTGCGCGACTTTCTCGAACCCATGTACCACGCCAATTATGCGATCCACACGCATCACGTGATGAACCATCTCTGCGAGATCGACGGTGATGTCGCCCATGCGGAGACCACGGCGCTGGTGATGATGGCGCTAAAGGACGGCACCCATGTGAACATGCTCGGCGCGCGCTACATCGACAGGTTCGAAAGGCGCGACGGGCGATGGAAGATCGCCCTGCGGCGTATCGTTTCCGATTTCCGCTGCCGCGCCGAGCGGCTTCCCAACTATGCCAATTTCCCCAACGGGCGCTGGGACAGGGAGGATTTGTCCTATGAGCGCCCGGTCGCATTGCCGGCCGCGCTCCGGCAGCAGGTCAAGCGCGGCCGGGCGGGGTAGGAAGGCTGCCGTGCTGCCCGTGAAAGCGCTCGCAATCGGATTTCTAAATGGCTGAGATTGAGCAAAGCTTGTTGCAGTACTGCTAATGGAAGCCCAACATGCCGTGGCGTCACGAAATGGCCACGCGCGCGATCCGCGCAGCCGGGAGCGGTGACGCAAATGGCATTCGGCGAATGGAGGTTCGCCGCTTGCCGAAAGACCGCCGGGAGCAGGCTCGTTCCGTCGGGAGGAGGAGATGAAGGGAGCCGGGAACGTTGATGCGCGCCCGTCCAGGGCATGCCGCATCGCAACCGAGGGAGGAGACCTCATGGCTACAAGGCTTGTTTCCAGATTCGCGATCGCAGGCGCGCTGCTCATGGCAGGCAGCGTCTGGGCCAACGCGCTCGAATTGCGGGTAGCGAGCGGCGCGCCGCCCGCATTCCCCGCGAACAGTCCCGCCTACACGACCTTCATGGACACGATCAAGGAGGAGACGAAGGGCGAGATCACGGCCCGCCATATCGGCATGGACGTGGCCAATCTCACCAGCATGGTATCGAATCTTCAGGACGGTACGCTGGACATGGGCAACATCATCGCGTCCTATTTCCCGGCCGAATTTCCGCACATGATGCTGATCGGCGAACTGTCGGTGCTGGGCGACTTCGGCAATGCGATGGCCGCTTCGACCATCGAATTCTATGCCAATTGCGCCGACTGCCAGGCCGAGATGAAGAAGGTCGGGCTCACCTATCTTTCGTCCTTCTCCACGTCGAGTTTCGAGCTCATCACGGCGCGCAAGCCGGTCAGGGCATTGGCCGACCTCAAGGGTATGCGCATCCGTTCCACCGGCGCCAACACGGCGGCCTGGCTGGAAGCGATGGGCGCGATCGCCGTCAATATTCCCTTCAACGAGGAATATCAGGCGCTGTCGAGCGGGCTCGCGGACGGGACGCTCGCCTCGCCCGCCCAGCTGATCAGCAACCGGATCGCGGAAGTCGCGAAATATTACACGCCGATGAGCGTGCTGACGATCTCCTCGTCGCCCAACATGCCGATGCGGGCGCAGACCTATGCCGGCCTGACCGAGGAGCAGCGCAAGGCTGTCGTCAAGGCCGCGACGCGGGGAGCGGTGACCTTCGAGCCAGCCTCGCGCGCGCAGGCAGTCAAGGGTGTCGAGGAACTCAAGAACAGGGGCGGCGAGATCGTCGAGCCCTCGGACGACCTGAAGGAAGCCAATGCCAAATTCCGCAAGGAAGTGATCCAGACCGCCATCAACAACGGCAAGACCACCTTCGGCATCGCCGATGCGGAGGCCAAGGTGATGGAATATGTGGCGCTGGTCGAGAAGTGGAACAAGATCATCGAACCGATCCAGGACGATCCGCAGGCGATCGCCGACAAGGTCTGGGAAGAGGTCTGGTCCAAGGTCGACTTCAAGACCTACGGCCTGTGATCCAGACCGTTGGCCGGGGCGCGCTGCCGCCCCGGCACCATTTCTATGATTTTCGGGAGTGGCTGTCTTGAATGCAATTGCACGCTGTCTGGCGTCGATCAGTTTTGCCCTGGTGGTGATTGCCGGTTTCGGCGCGGTGATTACCATGGTCGTGGTGACAGCCGATGTCGTGCTGCGCTTCTTCGGCGGGGGCATTCCGGGCACGCTCGAACTGGTCACCTATTATCTCATGTCGATGGTCGTCTTCCTGCCGCTGGCGCGTGTCGAGCGGCTTGAGCAGACCATTACCGTCGACGTCTTCACGGGCGTGATGAGCAACCGCGTCCAGCTTTGGCTGGGCTTCCTCGTCGCGCTCCTCTCGGCCGCCATCTACGGCACGATCTGCTATCTGACGGCGCTCGATGCGGGGGTGAAATTCGCCGCCGGGTCCTACATCCTCACCGACCGCTTCCCGCTTCCGATCTGGCCGGCCTATTTCGTCGTGCCCGTGGCGTTCCTGCTGGCGACGCTCACCTGCCTGCTGCGCGGGCTGGAACTCGCGCTGGGAACCTACCGGCCGCGCGGCGGCGAGATCATCGAGGATATGGGCCTGCAACTGGCCGATGGCGGTGCGAACCGGGAGCAGGTGCGGACATGAGCGATATCGCCATCGGACTGACCGGGACGGCCGGCATGCTGGTGCTGTTTGCGCTGCGCGTGCCCATCGGCCTTGCGCTGATCTTCGTCTCGGCGTGCGGCATGTGGGCGATCATCGGGCCGGGACCGGCCATCGGCATGGTGCGTTCCGTTCCGTTCGACTTCATCGCCAACTGGACCCTCAGCGCGGTGCCCATGTTCGTGCTGATGGGCTATCTCTGCTACCATGCCGGCATGACCGAGAGCCTGTTCAGGCTCGCCAAGGCGCTGCTGGCGCGGATTCCCGGCGGCGTCGCCGTGTCCGGCATCATGGCCTGCTCGGGTTTCGCCGCCGTCTCGGGATCGAGCGTGGCCTGCGCGGCGGCCATGGGTCGGATCGCCATACCGGAGATGGTCAAGGCCGGCTACGACAAGAACTTCGCCTGCGGCACTATCGCCGCCGGCGGCACCATCGGTGCGCTCATCCCGCCATCGGTCATCATGATCCTGTACGGGATCTTCGCGCAGGTCTCGATCGTCGACCTCTTCCTGGGCGGCATTTCGATCGGGCTCCTGACCGCGTTTTCCTATATCGCCGTCATCGTCCTGATGAGCAAATTCCAGCCCGACAATGTGCCCTCATCCCTGCCGGACGTGCCACGGGATGAGCTCCTGCGCAGCCTGAAGGAGGTCGGGCCGGTCCTGCTCTTGATCGTCGGCGTCTTTGGCGGCCTGTTCAGCGGCGTCTTCACGCCGACGGAGGCGGGCGCCGTCGGCGCGTCGCTGGCCTGCGTGCTTTCGCTGTTGCAACGCAAGCTCAGCGGGCAAGCCTTCATCCGGTCGATCTCCGAAACGGTGCTGACCTGCGCCGCGCTGATGATCATTCCGGTTGGAGCGGCCATGTTCACCCGCTTCCTGTCATTCAGCGGCACCGGCGATTTCATCACCACCATGGTCACCGGCCTGGAACTGCCCTACTGGCAGCTCATGCTGCTGATCATGGTGATCTACCTGATCCTCGGCACCTTCATGGAAGGGGTCGGGGCCATGCTCCTCACCCTGCCGATCTTCCTGCCGATCCTCAACGCGACCGATGTGAGCCTCGTCTTCTTCGGCATTTTCGTCACCAAGATGATCGAGGTGGGCATGATCACGCCGCCCTTCGGGCTCAATGTGTTCGTGATCAAGAGCGTGGTGGGAAGCCTGACGACGCTCTATGGCGTCTTCCGCGGCATAATGTGGTTCCTCGTCGCCGACCTCATCGTCGTAACGCTCATCATCTTCTATCCGCAGATCGTCCTCTTTCCGACCTGGTTCAAATGATGTCGTCGCCCGCTCCATTCCTTGAAGACCTCGGCACCTTGTCCGCGCTGGCGGCGGTCGAGGATGCGGTGCGCGTCTCGTGCATGGCCCTGGCCGACCGCGACAGGGCGGGCGCGCTCGCAGCCTTCGCCGCCGGCGCGCGCTGTGCCCATGGCAGCTTCGAGGGGACCACGCTCGACTATGTGGCGGCGGCGATGGCCGGCGAATTGCCCGATCTCTCGCCGCGAAGCTGGCAGGTGACCTCGCATGGGGCAGGGCTTGCCGGCGCGGGCGCCTGGGCGGAAACCTATGTCATGGCGGAGACCGCTCAAGATTCCGGTGGCGCAATGGCCGGCCTGCGGCTGCTCGACCGTCTCGAAAGGGAAGGCGATGCATGGCGCATTGCCCACCGGCGGACGGTCCTCGACTGGACCTTCCGCTGGCCGCAGACGGAACAGGGGGAACGAAATTGACGATGGTCCCCTCATTCTCGCGCGCCGAAACGGATGCCGCGATGGAGAAGCTCTTCAGCCCGCTGCGGATCGGCAATGTCACCTTGCGCAACCGGATCGCCATGGCTCCGATGACGCGGCGCTTCTCGCCGGGAGGCATACCGACCGGTGACGTCGCCAATTATTACCGCCGGCGCGCCGCCGGCGGCGTGGCGCTGGTGATGACGGAAGGCACCTATATCAACCGCGCCTCGGGGCAGGATCTCGCGGTGCCCAACCTGTACGACCCCGCGGCCGTGGCGGGCTGGCGACGGGTTGTCGAGGCGGTTCATGGCGAGGGCGCGCTGATGGGCGCGCAGCTCTGGCACATGGGCTTCCTCCTGTCGCCCAGCAACACGGCAGACACGTCCATCCGCCTGGTCGGGCCGTCCGGCCTCGACGGCAAGGGCGCGCGGCCCGGCGCGCCGATGACGGAAGCGGAGATCGCCGATACCATCGCGGCCTATGGCACGGCGGCTGCCAACGCGAAGGCTGCGGGCTTTGACACGGTGGAGCTCCATGCCGGACACGGCTATCTGATCGACCAGTTCCTCTGGGACCGCACCAATGAGCGGACCGACCGCCATGGCGGCGACATGGTCGGCCGTACGGCATTCGCCGTGGAGGCGGTCAAGGCGGTTCGCGACGCGGTGGGGCCGGGCTTTCCGATTTCCTTCCGCTGGTCGCAGTGGAAGATCCAGGACTATGGCGCCAGGCTGGCGCAGACGCCGGCCGAGCTTGAACGTCTTCTGGCGCCGATCGCAGCGGCTGGGGTGGACATCTTCCACTGCTCGACGCGGCGCTTCTGGGAACCGGAATTCGACGGCAGCGCGCTCAACCTTGCCGGCTGGACCCGCAAGGTGACCGGCAAGCCGGTCATCACCGTCGGCTCCGTATCGCTTTCGACCGACGTGCAGAACCATCACCAGACCGCGCTGCCGACGGATATCCGCGCCCTGCTCGACATGTTCGCGCGCGACGAGATCGACATGGTGGCGGTGGGCCGCGCGCTGATTGCCAATCCGGACTGGCCGAAGATCGTGCGCGAGGGCCGGCTGATGGAACTCACGCCCTTCATCCGCTCTGAAATCGACAAGGCCCTGATCTGACGCGAGGAGGACAAGATGGACGACAAGGAACTCGCCCGCATGCGCTACTGGATGGATCGGCTGGAGATCCAGGATTGCATCAACCGTTATCCGCGCGGGCTCGACCGGCATGACGACGATTTCCTCGCCAGCGTCTTCTGGCCCGATGCGGTGGACAATCACGGCGCCTGGGTCGGCGAGCGCGACGCCTTCGTGGAATGGGCCAACCATGCCTGCCACGATGCTTTTTCGGGCCATGCGCACAACCTGACCAGCCATACATGCGAGATCGACGGCGATACGGCGCATGCCGAGACCTATGTGATCTTCGTGTTGCGCCAGCGCGAGGGCACCAATGTCGAGATCGGCGGCGGGCGTTATGTCGACCGGCTGGAGAAACGGGATGGCGAATGGCGGATCGCGCTGCGGCGGCTGGCGATGGACTGGCGCATCGACGCCGATGGCGGGCGCTGGTTCAAGGACAAGCGGCCTTATCCGCCGGGCACCTGGGACAGGACCGACATATCCTACCAGCGTCCGCTCGACCTGCCGGAGAACCTCCGCGAGGAGCTCGACCGGAAACGCGCCGCGGAGTGAACCGACCGTGCCCGATCACGTCGCGATGGCGCGGGAACTGATCGACCGCCGGGCGATCCGCGACTGCGTCAACGAATATGCGCAGGCGGTGGACCGGCATGACGGCCCGCGCATTGCCGCGGTCTTCCATCCCGACGCGATCGACGATCATGGCCGCTATGTCGGCGGGGTGCCGGGTTTCATCGACTGGGTGAACGGCGTCCACGCCGCCCATGAGGAAGCCCATGCCCATAACGTGACCACGCATTCATGCGAGATCGACGGCGACAGCGCGCATGCGGAAAGCTACATCATCTGGGTGCTGCGCCATCGCGGCGGCAAGCGGGTGCTCTTCGGCAGCGGCCGCTATCTCGACAGGCTGGAGCGGCGGGCCGGCGCGTGGCGGATCGCGCTGCGCAGGGTGGTCCGGGAGATGCGGTTCGAATGTGACGCGGGGCCGGCGCATCTTCTGCAGCTTTTCCCTGCGGGGCGCTGGGACAAGGAAGATCCCGCCGCTCACCACCGCGCAGCGTCGGTGCCGGGCACGACTGAAACCGCTATTCCCTCTCCCCATGCGATCGAGCGGCTGTGGAGCCGTCAGGCGATAATCGATTGCGTCGCGCGTACGGCCCGAGCCGCCGACAGGGCCGACAGCGCTCTGCTGGAAGAGGTCGCGCTGCCTGCGGCATGGCGAGCGATCGTTCCGGAAGGCGCGGTGCCGTTTGCACGCACGCACAATGTGTCGACCTGTCTCGCCGAATATAATGGGGAGACGGCGCGGGCCGTGAGCGACATGCTCGTGGTCACCCAGGCCGGCGCGGATGTTTCGGTCGAAAGCCGGCGGCTGGACGACCGACTGATGCGCACCCCCGGCGGCTGGAAGATCGCCGCGCGCCATGCCTCGGTGCGCTGGCGGCGCGTGGCGGCGGCCATTGCGCTCAATCCGGAGGATGGAGCGCAAATGTCGCGCCGCGATCGTGGCGATCTTTCCTATCAGCGGCCGCTGACGCTCGGGAGGTGACGCGATGGCCAAATGGATCGCCATATTGGCCGGCCGCGGGCCCGATCCGGCCGCAAGTCTGGCGCGGCTGGAAGCGCTTTTCGTCGAGACATTCGGCCATGACGACGTGGTCCGTGCGAGGCTGGGCACAATCGGGGAAAGATCGATCGGCAGCGACCTGCGCCGGGACATGATCGCGGCCGATGGCCTTCTCGAGGCCTGGCTTTCCCCCGGCGCCTCCTCCCAAGGGCTCTTCGCATGGCTTGCGGCCGAGGCCACGGCATTCCTCGATGCGGGCCATGGCTTCGATGTGAGGGAGAATTTCGTCGTGCCGGCACGGGAGCCGGCGACAGGCACGAAACGCATCACCTTCATCCGCCGGCTGGACGGGACGACGCCCGCGCAATTCGCCGACCATTGGATGAACGTCCATGCGCCGATGGCGCGCCGCCTGCCGCATCTGCGTGCCTATACGCAGAATCTGGTTGTCGCCGGGACACCGGGCGAAGAAACGCTGCTGGACGGGATGGCGGATATGCGCTTCGGGGACGATGGCGCGGCCGCGGCTTTCGCATCGCCGATCGGGCAGAGGCTCATTGCCGACACGCCGTCATTCTGCGGCGGCGCGATCTCGTTCACCATGCATGAGCGCATGCTTTTCGACCATGCGCGGTAGGGCCGGTCAGCCTTCCGCCTTGAAGTTCCGGGCTGCTTCCATGAGGCGCTTCTCGTCGTCGCCATAGCGTTCGATCAGGAGCCGGGCCTGGCGGGGCGAGACGTCCGTGGCCTCGGCAAGTTTCATCGCCTTTTCCTCATCGAGCGCGGCGCGCTGGTTCCTCTTTTCGGGCATGGGGCGGTCCTCCTGTTGCCCCAATGCGGGAAGGCGGCCTTCGTTCCCGCGGAACGGTTCTGCGGATGGGTTGTTAAGGGAGCGAGGAAGCAAGGGAGTTCGGACCATGGACCACAGCAATCATCAACGGCTTGCGAATGATGAGCTCACATCCGCGACGCTCGAGGGCGCGACGATCTACGGTGCCCATGATGCCGTGGTCGGCAAGGTCGCCTACATGCATGGGGCGGGAACGCCCAGTCTCGTGGTGATCGATATCGACGGCGCTTCGGGAACCAGATCGAAACGGATCGCGGTTCCGATGAGCCAACTCACCTTCATGCGCGATGAGGCGGGCGCGGTTCATGCGGTCACGTCCTGGACAAAAGACCAGATCGAGCAGATGCCGGAGCATCACGAAATCTGATCAGTCGCGTCTGGCCGCATAGGCGGCTTCGATCCGCTGCCACTCCTCAATGCCCATGGCGCTGGTGAAGTCGGCAAAGCTCATGCCGCTGTCCCAATGTTCGAAGCGGCCCGACAGTATGTCGTCCATCGCCAGCCGCATGGCGCCGGCCGCGCGCAGCAGCAGCGTGATGCCATAGCCGATCATCGCGAAGCCGAGCTCGCCATATTCCGCCGGCGACAGCTGCGGCGAGCGTCCGCCTTCGATCGGATTGGCCAGGATCGGCACATCGAAGGCCCTGCCGACGGCGGCCAGTTCCTCGACCGTCTCCAGGGCTTCGATGAAGATACCGTCCGCGCCGGCCTTGAGATAGGCTTCCGCGCGGCGCATCGCATCGTCGAGCCCGTTGACGGTGCGGGCATCGGTCCGCGCCAGGATAAAGGTGTCGGGGCTCATGCGCTCGCTTGCGGCGGCGCGGATCTTGGCCGCCGCTTCGGCCATCGGAACGACGCTCTTGCCGGCCATATGCCCGCACCGCTTCGGCCATGTCTGGTCTTCCAGCACGATGCCGCCGACCCCGAGCCGCTCATATTGATTGACCGTATGGACCACATTCTTGACGTCGCCATAGCCGTTATCGGCATCGACCAATGCCGGAAGGCTCGACGCCTGCATGATGTCGGCCACCGCGCCGGCAATGTCGCCGAAGGCGCGCAGACCATAATCCGGTACGCCATAGCGTCCGCCGACCACCGAAAAGCCGCTGACGAACATCGCCTTGCCGCCGGCCAGTTCGATGAGCCGCGAGGACAGGCCGTCATAGGCCCCGAACAGCATCAGCGGGCGCTCGGCTTCCAGTGCCGAGCGGAATGTGGGGCGTCGTGGCAGCATGATCTCAGGTCCTCCCGGTCGGGAAGCTACGCGCCGCAAGGAAGCGGGTCCATCCCTCGTCGCGTCAGGATCTGATGCGGGGCGAGCCTGTTTCGGCCAGATGCGCGGGATCGATGGCCGCGCTGCCCTGCTCGAGGTGCAGGCAAATGGCTTGTTTGAATTCGGCGACGATTTCAAGCATCTCGAAATCCGGCAGAATATTCGACCGCGCCAGGATGCCATCCAGGCTGGTGGAGATCATCGTCGCCATGAGGGCCGGATCGGCATCCCGAAACGTGCCTTTCTCGATGCCGCTGCGAATGAATTTCTGCAGGATCTCGCCTTCATGGCGATAGAACCGGCGGATCGGCTCATGTATGTCGGGCATGACGTCGACGAGCCCCTTGCAGTCCATGCTGATCTTGATGACATTGCCCAGCGGCTTGCTCAGCGCGACATGCACATCGAACCATGCACGGATAGCATCGGCGGCATTGTCGTAGTTCTGCGATTCACTGTGCTCTGCAAAGAGCAGGAATGCTTCGTCGATGGCATTCTCGATAGCAGCCCGGAACAGCGCTTCCTTGTCCTTGTAGTAATAGTAGATCATGGCGCTGTTGACGCCGGCGGCGCGGCCAATATCGCGGATCGTCACAAGCGAAAAATGGCGTTCGGCAAAGAGTTCGAGCGCGATTCTGGCGAGATCGGCGGCCCCGGGGCGCGCCTCGTCGATCATTCGCCGGCCCAGTCTCGGCTCTGCTTGCCTGTCTTTGTTCTTTTGCAGTCTGGTCATCGAGTCCGTGGTTATCAGGCGGATTCCGCCAAGGCAATTTACTTACCACACGGTACTTTGCGATCCGACGCATTGTGTGACGGATGAGAGGAACGGCGGGGCATTTCACCGGCTTGCGAAATGCCCCGCCGCACGGCGCGGAAATGCTCAGAAGAGTCCTTCGATCTGTCCCTTGTCATTGAGGAAGATGCGCTCGGATGATGGCGATCTTGGCAGGCCGGGCATGGTCATGATCTCGCCGCAGATGGCGACGACGAAGCCGGCGCCT